>Ga0209270_1001925_pt1 | contig 24612 bp, 24 predicted proteins | sample MTBAKSrepl1MetaG_FD_187456 | JGI IMG/M metagenome (GOLD analysis project Ga0209270, IMG submission 187456) | Enrichment culture microbial communities from Arthur Kill intertidal strait, New Jersey, USA, that are MTBE-degrading - MTBE-AKS1... | ecosystem: Environmental > Aquatic > Marine >...
TTGATCTCACCCGTGGCTTCAACATCTACTTTTACCCCCGAAGCAACCCAGGAATCACTTTTTGAGACCGCTGAACCGGAAAAGACCACATCAATTTCTGCAACTAATGAACCTGCACAACAGGAGAGCACTTCCATGGTTGTTTTGCCAGTGGTCTCGAATGGGGATTCAGCACCAGATGATCAAACGGATCAGGATAGTAATACATCTATCCCAGCATTTGTATTTCCTTTGGTGGTGGTATTGTTATTCGTGATTATTTATCTCTCCACCAGATTGTCGTTGAAAAAATCCCGGGAAGATGCCTTAACAAAAAATAATAAATGACCAAAAAGAAACTGATCCTGGTTTTTATTCTCATTCTTGCTGCAGGTGTCGTATTCTGGGGAATTAATCTGGCTCGCCACACCATCCATCTATATCAGGTGCGCCAGGAAGTGAAAATGATGCTGGTTGGGGGTTTGGACAGCGTCTCACCGAATTATGCTTTTCAACTCCTGAATGAGGTTGAGCAGGATTTATCAGTCATCGATCGCAGCCTGGTGTGGTCATATCCACTTTTGAACGTCACTGGAAAAATGACATCCCAGGTGCAGCCATCCATCCAGTACTTAAAATCATTAACCCGCTATGCGCTTCTTTTCGAGGAAAAATTAGCGCCGTTCATGAACCGGGAAGTTGATAGTGGGATCGAATTGACCAACCTGATCGATGATATTTTGAGTGACAAGGCTTTAATCGCCCAGGCAAAATATTACTCGGAAGAGATCGAACGACAACATGCCAGAATTGAAATTTCAGCATTGCCGTTTCGCTTTCAGGATGATTTTCAGATGCTGGAACCTTTCATTCCAGCCATCATCTCATCCGGGAAAATATTTCCACTATTGCCTGACCTGGCGGGCATGAATGCGCCGGCTGAATACCTGCTGCTGGCTTTAAATCATGATGAATTGCGGGGAGGTGGTGGTTTTATCACGGCCATGGGTACTGCTACGCTTAACAGTCTGGTAGACATTGATTTTGAAATGCAGGATTCCTATCAGATAGATGATCTTTCAAAATCATATCCACTGCCACCGCAACCGTTGCAGGATTTCATGCTGGCCGGGATCTGGGTGCCACGTGATGGAAACTGGTCTGCGGATTTTCCAACATCGGCGCAGACCGTTCAAAGTTTGTATGAATTATCAACCGGTCAAAAAACAAATGGTGTCATTGCCTTCGATCAACAAACCGTTCAAAAGTTCCTGGAGGTAATGGGACCGATCAACATGGATCCCTCGCAGGAATTGTGGGTAAATTCAGACAATGTGCTGGAATATATGTACGCAAGCTGGGGGCAGGCCAGTGAATCCGAAAATTGGTGGGCAAATCGCAAGGATTTTGTGGGTATTCTGGGCAAAGCCATGCTGCAAAGTCTGATCAATACCCGCGATTATAAAAAAATAATCGCGTTGGCGAAAGTCTCGCATGAATTGCTGCAAAGCGGTCATCTGATGCTTTACTTCAATGAACCAGCGATCCAATCTATCCTGGCAGAATTGGATTTGGATGCTGCGGTTCAATATCAAGGCGGCGATTTTTTGTACTGGGTGGATTCCAATATTGGATTCAATAAAGTTGATGCAGTCATCATTCGTAAATTGACCTACGAGGTCGATTTGACCGATCTGGATAATCCCACAGCGCATCTGACCATGGATTACGAACACCCGCTTGAAGCGGATATACCCTGCGTGCATGAAGCTACATACGGTAAAGAGATTGCTTACACCAACATGTTCCAGCGCTGTTATTGGGATTACTGGAGGGTGTACACAGCCCCTTCAACAAAACTTCTGAAGGCCAGTGTTCAAGATGTGCCGGGTAATCTGCTGCTGAGTGGAAATGACTGGCTGGGGCAGGTGGATCTGGAGAGTGATCTATCAGGCTTGGGAATGGTGGCTGGGTTGCAGGTGGTACCCACGAATGCTACCAGGCAGATTGTGCTGGATCTGGCTTTGTCACCAGAGATTCTGACCTATCAATCCGGTGTCATCGGTTACCAACTAACCCTACACAAACAATTAGGTTTGACCGAGTTGCCAATAATGATCAAAATAAAAATTCCAAATAATTATAAATTCTACGAAACTCCAAATTTTTATATAAACAATAATTTAGGAAACGTTTCGGTTAGAATAAATAATAAAATTATTTTATATTTTTCTTTTTACAGATAATTTGTTATTCTATTTAAATAATAATATAGTAATTTAGAAACAACATGAATCATAAATTTATAAAATTATCATTAATTTTTATTATTATCTCTATAACTTTTAACTCGTTTAGTTCAAAATCTTATGCACAAAATATCCAAGTCGATACTTGTCATTTTGGCATAAATAACGTTTATAAATTTATTGATGATTATGATATGACTATTTTAGGGGCAGACAGCTACATTAACTGGGACATTAAGAATGATCCCATTGAACCTGAAAATTATCAACATGTTAAAGTTATAAGAGTCTGGGGAAATGACGATGAATTTGAGATAACAAAATCCAATCTTCCTGATCAATTAGATATTTATCCTGGTTCAATTTGGATTATTGGTAACGAACCGGATACTACATATGAAGATCAGGATAACTTAACCGCTGAAACTTATGCACTTAGATTTGTAGAATTGAGTTCAATTATTCGTAATCACGATCCATCGGCATTAATTGGGTTTGCACCTATTGTTCAACCATCACCTGTTCGGATTTATTATCTTGAATTAGTTATAGCTGAAATGGAAAAATTATTAGATGGAACTGAGTTTTCTATCTCAGATACTTTTGATATTTGGACAATACATGCGTTCCTGCTTAATGAAATGCCTAATGAATGGGGAACTGGACTTCCTCAAGGAATTACGATGGAAATGCTAGATGAGAATCATCAACCATTAGATTTGGATTATAGAACTGATACCCATTCTATAACTCTTTTCAAACAATTGATTATTAATTTTCGTCAATGGATTTTTCATGTTGGTCTGGGAGATAAACCACTTTGGATTGCTGAATATGGAAGTCTTATGCCTTACTATTATGTCCCTGAAAATGAGACAATTGAATTTATGATTGAAACATTCGACTTTTTGTTATCTTATAAAGATACAACCTATGGTTTTTCACCCGATAACTATCGATTAGTCCAAAAATGGTATTGGTTTAGCTTAAATCATTCAATCTATGATAAAGGTGGTTCATTGTATAATCTTGATATAAATTCAGAAACCAATACAGGGTTATCTTTCCGTCAATATGAACCAAATTCAGAATTTGTTGACCAAAAGAATCCAGATTTTGAACCTATTTCCATTGAGGAAATAAGTCCATTAAGGTATTCTGAAATTGAAGGGAATGTGGATTATTTAATTAAAATCCGTGTAAGAAACCATGTTAGTTCAGATCACATCTCTAATTATGTTTTACATCTTTATGATGAAAACGATAATAAAATTTCATCAAATATTGGCTATACAGTAAGATGTGGTGGAGACGGTTTTACGAATTTGATTTTTTCAAATATTACTCCAGGTTCAATAAAATCAAATTTTAAATTTGTTGTTAAATCAAATTCATCAGAAGACATTAATCCATCTAATGATGAGTTATTGATAGAGGAACCGATTGAATTTTTGGGACTTCCGAGGCTAATTTATTTGCCATTAATACACAAATAATTTTTTTTCATCCTCTATTTTCATGATAATTTTGAATTTTAAAAACAACTAAAGTTATTAATGAAGAATAACTTAAAGGTTCATTTTCCTTAACCATAAAATCTATAGTCTATTGATTAACCTTAATAATCATTATGACCAAAAATAACACATCTAAGTTTTATTCAAGATATTCTACTTGCCTAAAAATGGAAAATGTTGTATATTGATAATTAGTTGGTTTCCGATTAATAAATAATAATGGATAAATAATCCATCTACTATTTATACCTTTTATTATCAACAAGGGAGGTACCTATTTTGAAAAAAACAATAAAAATTAAGACCATAATTACTTTAGCAATTATCGCAGCAATAATTAGCCTTGGATCTATTGGAACCAATTGGAAAATAGGATTTGCAGCAACTAACCCGACAATTCCATTTGTCACATCAGTGACTCCTAGTTCATTATGTGTTGGATCAGGTGATGTGAATGTTACACTAACTGGTAGAAATTTTATTATCTATGAAGGTACTTATTACACTTCTATTAGTTGGTTAGGCCCAGGAGACACATCTCCATCAACCATTGAACCGGAATATATTAGTGAAGATGAAACGATATTAAGGTTTTGGGTAGAAGCGTCCAAGTTAACAGAAGCAGGGACAGCATTGGTTGTAGTTGTAAACCATCCAGAACTTGAAGATCCATTTGAACTGGCCAGTTTTTATATGGATATTAATCATTGTACCTATATTCCACTCATCATGAAATAATCACAAAAAATCATCTACCTCTCATGGGGTGACTCAGTCACCCCATTTTTTATGACAAAGAAAATTCTTTCCTCCACCGCCTCTCTTTTTCTCTCAGTCAGTGTGGCAACAGGATTATCTTACCTGTTCACTGTTTCCCAACGATTGACCTGGGCAAATTTTGGCAATGATGGTGGCGACTTTCTGACCGCCATTCTCACCGGTGGAATCCCGCATCCCACCGGTTATCCGACGTATACTATTTTTGGCATACTTTTCCAAAAAATTCCAATAGGGGATCCCTATTTTCGGGCAGCCCTGCTTTCCTGGCTGCCAGCAGCGATCGGCGCAGGCTTATTCGCCCTCTGGATGAAGCAGGTATTGAATGATCAATCTACAGCGATTTCCACGCCAACAGCGCTCCTCGTTGGACTGGTGTGGGGCTGGATGCCATTCCTCTGGTCCCAGGCCGTCATTATCGAAGTGCATGGCTTGCAATCCTTGTTTTTAGTGCTTGCGCTGTGGTGGATCTGGACTTTATTACATGGGCAACAAAACAAAGTCAAATCATCACTTTTTATTCTTTTGTCGTTTTGTTTTGGTTTAGCCATCGGAAACCACATCACCATTCTGCTTTTCCTGCCGGCTATTTTATTTGCATTATGGATTGCCTATAAAAATGGTATGTCCAAACATTCCATTTTTGGACAATTATTGTCTATCGGATTGGGATCATTGGTCTACCTCTATTTACCCTTGAGGGCTGGGCAATTTCCTCCCATCAATTGGGGTAACCCACAAACCTGGCAGGGCTTCTGGTGGGTGATATCAGGCAATCCTTACCAGAACCTGGTGGCAGCCACTTCAATTTCACAAGTATTCACCCGTATTTCAGCATTGGCTGGTTTACTGATTCAACAATTTGGTTATCCGGGTGTGATCCTGGGGGTGATTGGTGCGGTTCAATATAAACATCAAAGCAAAAACCTGGCAATCATTCTGGCTTACATTTTTTTTTCATTTTCATTTTTTGCGATTCTGTATGGCACCGATGATTCCATCACCTATTTATTGGCAGCATTTCTGGTGTTTGCCATCTGGATTGGTTTAGGTATCGTCACGATCATTCCATTTGTTTGGAAGAAACAGCCAGTGGGATATGCCTTGCTGGCGATTTATGCAATAACAGTCCTCGCAGCCATTCCCGGTACCATTCAGACAATCAATCCACGCCAACAAACGCAACCTGCTGATTATGCAGAATACTTAATGGAACATTTACCTGAAAATGCGATTCTGCTGACAAGTGAGGATCGCGATTCCTTCCCGGTTTGGTATTATCATTTTGGCTTGCAACAACGATCTGATCTGGTGGTTATCGTCTTGCCGCTTTCTCAATTCCGCTGGTATCAGGAAACATTGACCCATACCTACCCTGAAATCAACTTCCCGGATTTGATATCCCAAACCAGCAATAAAAGTGCTGCCTGGGGTGAGCGTGTTCCGGACCTCAATCCGGGTCGACCTGTTTGTAGGTCGACCATTCAAAAGGCTACAAGTAATTCAATTTATGTGCTCTGTTCAACCGGACAGAATTATAATTTTGTGATTTCCGAATAAAATGCCAGGTACGTAAGAAAACCTTACCGGTAATCTCGCCTGCGAACTTTCAGATAGATGGTACAAATAATCGCCTGCATCACCCAGAACAGAATCCCTGGTTTTGCACCAAAAGCAATCGCATCAGTCATACTGAAACCCAGGTGGGCAATCTGTCCTCCCAGGAAACCCACCAGAATCACATAGAACATTTCTTTTGTCAGAATATTGGTTTTTGTCTTCCCATTAATTGACTTTTTCAACCGTCTGAGACCTTCAAATGTCATCCAGAATGAGGTCATGTACATGGCGGTAAACCCGATCAATCCCGGAATTCCCAGATCCAATGCCGTCTGCAGAAAGAGATTATGGGCATGCCCAATATCTTTCAGCGGGACATCTGCCGCAATGGTTTGTAATGGGTACAGCACATTCACAATTGTTCTGAAGGTATTCATTCCCATGCCGGTGAATGCAAAATCCTGGATGGCATAAATGGCGCGCGACCAGATTTCAACCCGGCCGCTGAGTGTATTCATGGAAAATGCCATGCTGACCATGCCACTATCCGGAAAAAGCTGGTTTGCATACGTCATGAATTGGCCATTCCATATAAAGTAGACGATAATCCCTGCACCACCAATCAAGAGAGTAATGTATCCCCATCTGATTTTTTGGGGTAACACCACCAGTAATAGCAAGATGAGTCCCAATGCCACCCCGATATAGGCTGAACGCGATTGACTGAATAGTAAGACCACACTGCTTAATCCCAGTAAAAATATATCGATCAGGATGTACAGGATAATGAGAAATGGAGATACATGTTTTCTGATCATCTTGAAACGTATGATCAGCCAGAACAACACCACCATCCAGAATGGGATGATCCAGGTGAGCGCACCCCCAACTTCATTGGGATGAAATCCCTCACTCAAACCTGGTATCAGGGATGAGATTTTTGGGAATTGTTCATACATCGAATTGAAAACAATAATTTTGTTGGTTGGCCATTCGATACCCAACAACCCCAAAAAGGAAATCCCGGCGCTTCCGAGGATAAAAATGAGGGTCGAGATTAAAATGCCAGTCCTTTTATGCCCAAAGCGTACCAGGGCAAAAAAGACAGCCATTCCCCAAATCACACCGGTTACCTTTTGTAAGCTGACAGCGATGTCATAGGTTGCATACAGACTGACCAGAACCTGAATGGCGATCACCAATAAAGCCAGATTCATTGGAGTCGATGGAATCGGTTGTCTCTTTGCCAGAACACTGATCAACCAGGTGAATGGGATCAATAGTAAAATCCAGCTAAATTCAGGCTGGATTATCAAAAATAACGGGGTCGCTGCCAATAATATGAACCAACCAAACGAATCAATCGATTCGAGGATGCCTTTAATGTTCCACCTGGCTGCATACCTTTTAGATTCTGACATGGGCTCTTGATTAATTGTACTGTAATGTTGCTTTTTTATTCACAGAGATTGGCTATAATTTCCTCGTTTTTATTTCAAAAATCTGATAAAATCCAAAGCGGAAGGATCGCCGAAAGTTCCTCAACCGCTTTCAATCTCTGCAATCAAGGTGGACAATGAATTATCAATTACAGGAAACAGAAAATGATTTTGAGAGTATCGACATTCGCCAATATCTGGCGTTATTCTGGCAATGGGCCTGGTTGATTGCCCTGGTGACTGTTTTAGCAGGACTGGTGTCTTTTCTGGTTAGCCAGCGCATGACACCAGAGTATTCAGCTTCAACGACCCTTTACATCAATGAGGCACCCTCCACCAAAGCCACCGACTATAACTCCATCATCACCAGCGAGCGTATTTCCGGTACTTATTCCAAAATGATCACCACCCGTCCAATCCTGGAAGAAGTTGCTACTCGGGTGGGGGTGACCGTCGAGTATCTGGATGATCGCATCACCGTCAGCCCCATTCGCGATACCACGCTGATCCAGATCACAGTAAAATCCAGTGATCCCATCCTGGCTGCACAAATCGCTAATGAATTAGCCAATGTTTTTTCTGAACGTGTGGTACTGATTCAGGAAGAACGCTTCACCGTTTCTAAAGAAAGTTTACAAACTCAAATATCCGATATGGAGGCGCAGATAGATGGTGTGATCTCTGCGCTTGTTATAGAAGAAGATGCCGGCGTAAAAGCCAGTCTTGAAACAAAACTCACCCAATATCGCGCTATTTACTCAAACCTGATTCTCAGTTACGAACAGATCCGTCTCTCGGAAGCGCAGACAGTCTCGACAGTCATGGCGGTGGATCCTGCGACAGTACCCACTGAACCCATCAGCCCGCAGGTGATGCGCAATACCGCCCTGGCTGCTATGGTGGGATTGATGCTGGCGGTTGGTGTGATTTTCCTGATTGAAGCACTGGATGACACCCTGAAAACGCCAGAGGATGTCAAGAAAAACCTCGGTTTACCCATACTGGGTGTCATTGCCAAACATGATGCGGAAGATGGCAAACCAATCACCAGTACCACACCACGGTCCCCGGTCGCGGAGGCTTTCAGATCTTTGCGAACCAATATTCAATATACGACAGTTGACTCTCCGCTGGAAAAAATAATGGTAATCAGTACCGATCCCAAAGAAGGAAAAAGTACGGTGGTGAGCAATCTTGGGGTGGTCTTTGCCCAGCAAGGAAAAAAAGTAACGCTGATTGATGCTGATTTGCGAAAGCCAAGTTTACACAAAAAAGTTGGTGTTCAAAATCGCACCGGTCTCACTGCTTTATTCGTCAGATCAATAGAAACATTGGAATTGATCATGCAGAAAACAGAAACACCAAACCTGAGTGTCATTACTTCTGGTGAATTGCCTCCTAATCCTTCCGAATTGTTGGGATCGAAGAAAATGCAATCTATATTGGAAAAAATCAAGGAATCATCCGATATGATTATCATCGACAGCCCTCCAGCGCTGGCTGTTACGGATTCGCTGGTCATGGTGCCATTTGTGGATGCGGTCTTGCTGGTGATTAAACCAGGTTTTACCAAAGCGAAAAGTGCTCTTTTGATTGTTGAACAATTCAAGCGCTCCAATGCGAATCTGATCGGCGTTGTGATGAATGAACTTGATCTGGGACGATCCCGTTATAGCTACAAATATTATCAATACACAAGTGATAAGAACTACGGAAAGTATTATTCACACGAGAAGAAATCAGCAGAACCGCATGCATAAATCATTAATCCCGGATGAACTGCAATTTGCCATCCATCTCATGGCTGGTTGTGCAACTTTAACGCGAAATGTGCAACAAAAACATATCGATCAGCAAAACAAAGCAGATCAATCCCCGGTGACGATTGCCGATTATGCAGTTCAGGCTTATGTTGCCCAGGCAATTATGCGTGTGTACCCGAACAATTCCATGGTGGGAGAAGAAGCTGGCAATTTGCTCCAAAAGGATGAAGCTTTTCTGGATGAAGTGACAGACCAGGTGAAAGCGATTCTACCGGATTCCACCTCTGATCAGGTCATAGCCTGGATCGATCATGGCCAGGGTCAACCCAAAGGCAGATACTGGGTACTCGATCCAGTCGATGGTACCAAAGGCTTTCTGCGCCGTATGCAATATGCCACTGCATTAGCTTTGGTTGAAGATGGGGAAGTGATTTTGGGTGCACTCGGATGTCCGAATCTCACCTATGCTGGCCAGACCGGTGTGATGGCTTATGCCTATCAGGGGCAGGGTGCCTGGTGGCAATCATACAATTCTCACATAGATCCACAGCCTTTGCGTGTATCCGAAATCAGGGATTTTTCAAAATTCAGGATATTACGCTCCTTTGAAGACAGCCACACCGATAGCTCCAGAATTGATTCCTTTGCCAGGCAGGCAGGTGTAACCGTTGACCCGGTCCGCATGGATAGCCAGGCGAAATATTTCCTGCTGGCAGGCGGACAGGCGGAACTCTCTATGCGTTTACTGGCACCCGAAAGAGCCGATTACCGAGAATTTATCTGGGATCAGGCACCAGGATATCGGGTGGTGCTCGAGGCAGGCGGTACGATTACCGATACAGATGGAAAACAGCTCGATTTCTCGACGGGACGACGCCTGACCAACAATCGGGGGATCTTTGCTACCAATGGCTGGATCCATGAAGAAGCGTTAAAAGTTCTACAACTTTCATAATTATTTCAGTTGGAGATGCAAATGGATATAGATTTTTGGGTGCTCATCGCAGTAGGTTTTCTCGCACAATTGATTGATGGTAGCCTGGGTATGGCCTATGGGGTTTCATCCAACAGCTTTTTGCTGGGAGTCGGCGTACCTCCGGCGGTCGCCAGTGCCAGCGTTCATACCGCCGAAGTGTTCACAACTGCCATTTCAGGTTTTTCACATTGGAAATTGGGAAATATTGATAAACGAATTGTATTCGGGTTAATTATTCCAGGTATGATGGGTGGTGCATTGGGAGCTTATGTCCTTACCAGTGTGGATGGAAATGTCATCAAACCCTATATATCAATTTATCTGTTAGTTATGGGAATACGCATTCTTTACAAGGCCTTTGTTCACAAAGAAAATCCTGACAAGGATCCAAGACCAAAGCTGCTCGTTCCACTCGGTTTGGCTGGCGGATCGCTGGATGCCATCGGTGGCGGTGGTTGGGGCCCAATTGTCACCACCACGCTTATCTCCAGTGGACATACCCCGCGAAAAACGATTGGTTCCGTCAATTTCTCGGAGTTCTTCGTTACCCTGGTCGTTTCAATCACCTTTCTGATCACGATTGGCATTTCACATTGGAATGTTTTCCTGGGTTTAATGATCGGGGGAGTCATCGCAGCACCCCTTGGAGCCTTACTCACCAAAAAAATTCCGGCACGGGTTATCATGGTGATAGTGGGTCTTATAATCATCTTCCTGCAAATTCGCACCCTTTATCAAATCTGGGGATAATCGTCCTCAGTTTCAAGTCATTCCGAGATGCGGCTATAATAAGGATATGAGTAATCACATCATTCCCCACCAGCATCACATCAGCCAATCCGATCGAACAGCTATTAAGCATCACATGCCACTTCTAATCTGGCTGACCGGGCTATCGGGCAGTGGAAAAAGCACCATTGCCAGTGCACTGGAACAGCGCTTGAACAAGGAGTTTGGTGTTCATACCTATCTGCTGGATGGGGATAATATTCGTACTGGTCTGAATGCAGATCTGGGATTCTCTGATTCGGATCGTGAGGAAAACATCCGCCGCATTGGCGAAGTGGCAAAGTTGATGGTGGATGCTGGCTTGATTGTGATAACCGCCTTCATCAGCCCGTTTCAACGTGACCGAGACAGGGTACGTGCATTGCTGCCAGCCGGTCAATTCTGGGAAGTCTATGTGGAATGCCCGCTCGAGATCTGCGAACAACGCGACCCCAAGCGTCTGTATGCAAAAGCGCGACAGGGACAAATCCCTGAATTTACCGGGATCTCTTCCCCCTATGAAGCTCCTTTGAGACCTGAATTAGTTCTTCCCACCCATACAGAGACACTTGAATCCTGTGTGGACCAACTCATTCAAAAACTGCTGGTAGAAAAAATAATCAGTTATACAGAATTCGATCAACCCACCGATTGATTGGCAGGTTGTTGTATTATCGATTTGTGATATATTATGTACCATTTGTGCAACAGAGCCTGTTCAGCAGGTTATAATAGCAAAAAAAAATAAAATAACAAAATTGAAAGAATTGCTCTTTCTTAGTAGGTAAAAAAATGCAAACAAGTTCAAAACGAAACTGGGGGCTTATCCTGGTAATTGTGGCTGCCATAATGGCATTGGCGGCCTTCGCTTATTACATGATCTTTTATTCCAATCTAGGCAAGACATTCCTGGGTAGCAAATCTGTCTGTTCTGCAGAATCCAACACCACTTTCCTGCTGGTCGGGATTGATTACCGTGGTGATGATTACCTCTACGGTCTGGCAGATGTTATACGCATAGCTGAAGTTGATTTCGATAACCAGCAAATCAATATGATTGCGCTTCCCCGTGATCTATTGGTGGAGATCCCGGCTGAGCGTTTTAAAGTGCCGGGCCCGTACAAGATTAATCAGGCATATTTCTTCGGTACCCCTGGCATGCAGAATTATCTGGGTGAGGGGGAAGGACCAGGAGCCCTCAATGATGTCATCAACTACAATTTTGGTGTTTCCGCCGATCACTATCTGGTCTTCAATTTCCAGGTCTTCACGGACTTTGTGGATGCTATCGGCGGTGTGGATGTCAATTTGCCAGAACCTGTCTATGGCGGTTCGCAGGGGGATTTTCCAGCCGGCGAACAGGCCCTGACCGGTGAACAAGCCCTGGCGCTGGCACGCATACGCGAAAACTACTCGGATGAGTTTCGCGTGCGCAATCAATCGCTTATCATCAAAGCCATCATTCAGAAAATGATGCAACCGACGATGATATTGAGATATCCATCATTGATCGGTCAATTCAAAGACGCCATCCTGACTGACCTCCCCCTCGATCAGATGAGCAGCGCAGCCCTCTGTTTCCGCGGTTTCAACAGCGATAATCTCATCACCCAGGAAGTCCCTGCTGAGTTGCTTTTCCAGGAAAATGTTTTCCTCACCTCCCTGAATGAATATTCATTTGTTTATCGTTGGGATAATCGATTGGTGGAGTGGATATCTGCTGCATTGAAGAATTGATAATTGCATTTTAGCTCATTGCTGATGGCTGATGGCTGATAGGAAAAGATTTTTTTCGTAGTCTTCTATTGGAAATAAAATTTTCTAAGACTCTCCATTTTCTTGGTGAATATTTGTGATGAGCTACTCTTTAATGCTGTTATTTAAGGAATTAAGCATTTTTGCGATTTCGATTGCTTGTTCTTCTACAGAATTAAAATCTTCAGGATCTATCCATTTTCGTAATAAAAATATTTCCAGTAAAGTCATCGTTTCATAAAGAGAACCACGTGCAATGATTAGAAAATGGCTGAATTCTCTTCGGGAATATCTGCCTTTCCCCTCGGCAATATTCATTGGGATTGATGTAGCTGCTGCTTCGAGTTGTTCAATTAATCTGAAATGATTTTTTGGAGTTTTCAATTTTTCTGATAGATCAATTATTTTATTGGCAAAATCGATACTCTTTTTCCAAACATTTAAATCTTTATAGGACATGTTGCTCGTTGGTTGTTTTGTTTTGGATGAGGCGTCTATTTGTTGGGATGTCATAATCTTCAAAATTCCTTTCTGAATTTGAATAATCTTTTAAGAATGGCTATCAGCCATGAGCCATCAGCGATCAGCTATTTACAACACTCCCTATTCGACCTCTTCACCACCATCACCAACACCGGAATGACCACCAGGAATGTAATGATCCACCACGGAGCAGTCTCCCTCTCCGTCTCTGCACTGAACTCACTCAAATGCACTGCGGTGGTAGTGAAAGAGAATGAGCCCGATGGCATCGTCTGCCGAACAGAATTGTCGCCAGTCCAATTATTTATGTTTACAATCGCAGCCAATGCATCCGTAGTTGTCGTGAATGAATTTGACCCAATATAAATAGCATTATCATAAGTGGTTATTGATATAAGAGGTGATGGAGTCAGTGAGGTTAATGAGCTAGGAATACTAGAATTGTTTTCATTTGTGGCTTCTGCCATCCAATTTGGACCAGCTGCGTTTAAAGCATAAATTAATTTGGTACCTGTTTCTAATTGTTGGTACACAATTATTTGATCACCGTTTGGATTCAAACTCATATTTGTGTAATAATCAAGAACCCTGATTTTTACAATTTCACCTAACTTACAGCCAGTGCTTGGAGCTTGCCAGGAAAGAGGTCCATCTTTATCTAAATCTAAAAAAGTGTTATCAGTTTCCCATCCCTGATCTGTGAACCGAATTTCTGTTCCTGCGGAGACCTCTTTCAGACAGACAAATGCAAACTCATCATCAATGTCAAAATTAAACCCAATAATCGCAATATCCCCTGGACCCAATACATCACCCGCAGTCACCGGTGACGCAAAAACAGCTAAACATACCAACACAATCAGGAAAGTCCCAACGAATCTTTGCATCGCTAACTCCATCAAGGTAGATTTCTTTTGTGATGTGATCAACACAAAAGCTACCCATATTTTATATCAGGAAAAAGTTATGGTAATGATTTAAACCTTAAAATTTTTCTTTGCGTCTTTTATTTTTCTTTGCGCTTTTGCGTCCCTAAAAGAAATTGCGCCCATCAATCAGCTTAACTTTCCCATCCTTCAGGATCGTTTTCCAGTCCAGCTTTTTGTAGACCGGCCACTCGGTGACCAGCAGAATGGCGTCCGAATCAGCTACTGCTTGCGCGGGATCGTCGAAGTATTCGATCGCCAGCTCGGGATACTGTCGTTGCATGTTCGGCATGGCAACCGGATCGTGCCCGCGGACTTTGGCACCGCGCTGGATCAGCTTCTTCGCGATGTCGATCGAGGGGGCATCCCGCAGGTCATCCGTGTTGGGCTTGAACGACAACCCCAGCAGGGTCACGGTCTTACCCTTCAGGATCTTGAGCTCATCCTGGACACGCATGACGATCTCCTCGCGCAGTTGATAGTTGACCGTGCGGGCAGCCTGGATGATGGGCATCTCGAGGTTGTACTCACTGGCTGTCGAGATCAACGCCGCTGTGTCCTTGCCGAAGCACGAGCCACCCCAGCCAATGCCGGCATTCAGGAACCTCGGACCAATGCGCGTGTCCAGACCAATCCCACGCGCGATCTGGGTGATATCCGCGCCGACCTTCTCGGCCAGGTGGGCGATCTCGTTGATATAGGAAATTTTCAATGCCAGAAACGAATTGGCGGCATATTTAATCATCTCAGCGGATGCCAGATCACAGGTCACCAGTGGCACCACGGAAAACCCTTCCGGACGTGGCAAACACTCCGCAGCTGTGAAATCCTGGTTCAGGATCGGGCGATACAGGTTGGTGAGCACGTCGATGGCGCGTGGATCACTTGCTCCCACCACAATGCGATCGGGGTAGAAGGTGTCATACAGCGCGGATCCCTGCCGCAGGAACTCGGGGTTGGAGGCAATGGCGTAGTGTCGATCGGGTTTCATGCCATGGCTTTCGACATACGCATCGCGCACGATTGTCCCGACCCAGTTGCCTGAGCCAATCGGCACCGTGGATTTGTTCACCACCACGGTGAAGTGATCGTTCAGTCGTGATCCCACTGCATGCGCAGCCTGGCGCACATATTCCAGATTGGCGGATCCATCGGAATTGGATGGCGTTCCCACCGCAATGAAGACTACATCCGTATTGGCGATGTCCGCGGCGTCATAGTCGCTGGTAAAGGTCAGATGGTCATAGGCCAGTTCCAGCATCGTGTCCAGATTGGGCTCATAGATCGGCGATTTCCCTGCCTTCAGTGAATCGATCTTCTCCGTGTTCAAATCCAGACAGGTAACCTGATGACCCAGATAGGCCAGCACCACGCCCGTGTTCAGACCCACATAACCTGTACCAATGACGAGAACCTTCATGTTTCCTCCGCTGTTGTTGTTATCTGTAAGTTATTTTAGTGTCATTTCAATAATTAGCGGTCAGGGTGTTTTTGGCGTGCGTCCGCACACCAAAAACACCCATTTGCCCCGATTTATTGAGATGACACTTATTTTACTAGGAAATAAGGATATTTGGAAATGATTAATGATTGACTTCAGGTCATTGGTCATAAACGATTGGTGAGATGACACATTTCATTCGTTGTAAATGTTTGTCCATTATCTGGCTATTGAAGTCTACACCTAATTCACCTATGATAAAATAAAAATTCATTATCATTCCTTAAATTCTAAAGAATATAGGTGTCAAAAAATGGATCAAAAATTTGACCAGGACGGGAAAGTAAATTTATGCGCAATCAGGGAAGAACTTTGCAAGAAGTATCCATTGTTAAACATCCCAAAGAAATCATACTTGATTTTGATGTCACCCCGCAGCGGAAGTACTTTATTGTGCGCCCATCTGGAAAAAATAGGATTTGGAAGACCAACGGAAGGGTTTAACATCAGTATCAGAGCCTTAAAAGAACGATTTGGAAACAATGTTGATTTTTCGAATTCATATGAACATGCTGTTGCTGCATTGAATTATGGCACCAATAATGGAGTATTTGGGTTGAAATTAAGTTGGATACAATTTGAATCGTTCATTAGGAAAGCGAGAGATTTGATTGGCGATAATGAAAAATTTCTCCATGATGTCGACCTGCTGGATATTTTCTTCCCGGACACAAAATTGATACGATTAAAACGGCGTGATAAAGTAAAACAAGCTGTTTCTTTTTCAAAAGCGATGCAAACCGGTATCTGGAATGAAAAAGTTGACGCATCGGATGATTACAAAGAATACGTGCTACCTCCTCATTACAACCAGGATCACATTGAGGCTTTGTTCGACAACCTGTTAGCGTTTGATTTATCCTGGGAGTATTTATTAAGAAGTAACCATAAAGAATGTCTTGAAGTCTGGTATGAAGACCTTGCTAAAGATTATATGAACACCATGACCCGAATTTGTGACTTTTTAGGGGTGAAAAACAACGAGGAGATGGAACCACCGTTAAAGCGACAGTCGGATGAAATTTCTCAGCAATGGGTGGAGAAGTTCCAAAACCAGACACAATGGTTGCGCGATCCTGTTATCCATAAGGGTCTGGAGGAAGGTGATTTTAATACTGTCTTCTTCCATCGCAGTGTGATCATGGCAAGAAAACATGAGAGACAGGTTTGGTCAAAATTGCCATATCATAAAAACAAGACCTTAAAACGTTATATCTACCGGGCGAAAAGGCGATTGGGTCTATAATAAACATTATGACTCTTTGGGTAGGGGTATGAAAGTTTTATTCGTTGCCTGTCAGGATAATCCATTTGATCATAATGCCGGTAGTGGCAAAGATTATGAACTCTACCATGGCCTGCAACGCAACCATGCTGATCTGGTATTGGTAGGTCCATTTCCATTCAGCCAGACCCCCATAGAACAAATTTACCGCAAATTCCACTCCAAACTGATCAAACGTCGCCCGGTGAAATATCCGGAGTCTTTCCTCAAGAACGCGGCAAAGCAAGTTACAGAGACGATCAACCTGCACCAACCGGACGTCATATTTTCCAAATATTTACCGATCATTGCGAAACTCAAAACAGACATCCCAATTGTGGTGCTATCGGATACCACCCTGGCTGGTAGCCAGCGTGAGTGGCCTATCTTCACCGAGCTGGCGTATCAGCACCAACTCAGAGCGGAGAAGAAAGCCTATGGAATGGCATCCGGGATAATTGTGCATAGCGACTGGAGTGTACACGACCTGGTGCATACCTACCATCAACCCCGAGAAAAGATCCTGATGATACCCTGCCCGGCATCCATTCCGGCAGAGGTGATCCCCGCTGTTATTCCAAAAAAGGATCTCGATCCACTGAAGATCTTGCTGGTCGGCAGGGAAAGGGTTCGCAAAGGCGTTGACATTGCACTGGACGTCGTACGGCAATTAAACCAGGCAGGATATAAAGCACAATTACGGGTGGTGGGATTAAATGGTCAGAGTGATGAGATCATTCAATATATGGGACTGTACAACAAGACGATTCCCCAACAACTGCAAGATTATGTTGCCAATTATGCCTGGGCAAATTTCCTGATTCACCCTGCCAGGTTCGAAGCAGCCGGCATCGTCCCAGCGGAAGCAGCCGCCTTTGGGGTGCCTACCATCACCAACGATATCGGTGGGTTGGGTACCACCGTAGAACACGGGGTTTCCGGGGTTGTCCTGCCCAGGTTGAGCCCGGCAGAAGCCTATGTCAACACCTTCATCGAGTATTTAACCCACCCGGATCGTTACCAGCAACTCTGCATATCCACTCGCCAGCGCTATGAAAATGAGTTGAACTGGGAAGTCGTTTCGAAAAGAGTATATGGGATGTGCGCGGAAGTGAGTAAGATAAGGCGTTAGGATTCAGGATTTCAGGTGAGCCTTGAGCAAAGATCCGATCCCGTAGGGCGCGGGTCTTGTACCCGCCCATCTCTCGTACGGCGCGGGTCTCGTACGGCGCGGGTCTTGTACCCGCCCATCTCTCCTCCCCAAAAAACATCCCACGAATTGCCATCCACGAATAGACCCACGAATTGCCATCCACGAATAGACCCACGAATGACCAAAGGTCATGATATTCACGAATTGCCATCCACGAATAGACCCACGAATTCACGAATAGCCCCACGAATAGCCCCACGAATTCACGAATTGCCATCCACGAAGCCCCACGAATGACCAAAGGTCATGATATTCACGAATAAAAACCCCTTGTTCGTCATGGTGTATCTTCATCCTTCTCTATGAAAGATTCGTGTTTTGTTACCTGCTTTCAGCTTTCAGCTTTGAGCCATCAGCCATCAGCCATCAGCCATCAGCTATCAGCTAATCACCCCTAAATCAAACATGGATCATCCCGAATTAATGCAATTTCCTGTCCCAAATATGGAAGCTGTGATAATCCATGCCATTGTCGCACCAGATGATATGCTGGCGAAGTCAACAACTGGCAGGCATCTACCGCTGGCGTCCAATCATCTTTTCGGATTTCAGCTACAGTAATCGAATCTGGCAATAAACCAAAATCCCAGGCTGAGCATAACCTTGCCAGAAAATCCACCTTCTCTGCAAGAGTTTCCAATGCAGTAGGAACCTCAGTATCCGGATACAATGTACCGTCGATCCAGTTGTTATCCATTATTCCACCAGGCATCCACATCATGCGTTGGTCGATAATCATAATAATGGAACAACCCAAAAGCTCCACCCAAAGAGATCGTGTTTGCAAGCCCAGCCTCTACCAGCGCTTCCAAACACTCTTTTGCATAGATTGACAAATGCTCAGGCTGTTTTGGTGTGATTGTTTTCATAATTAACCTTATTATAGAATTTTATCATGAACGGGATTAGGTGCCAGGTGTTAGTCCTTAGGATTCAGTAGGGTGCGGGTCTTGCACCCGCCCATCTCTCCATTTGCACCCGCCCATCTCTCGTACGGCGCGGGTCTTGTACCCGCCCATCTCTCGTACGGCGCGGGTCTCGTACGGCGCGGGTCTCGTACGGCGCGGGTCTCGTACGGCGCGGGTCTTGTACCCGCCCAGTCCCTGTACCCGCCCATCTCTCTCCTCCCCAAAAAACATCCCCCGCATTGTCATCCACGAAGACCCACGAATTGCCATCCACGAATAGCCCCACGAATTGCCATCCACGAAGCCCCACGAATTCACGAATTGCCATCCACGAATAGCCCCACGAATTCACGAATTGCCATCCACGAATTGCCATCCACGAAGCCCCACGAATGACCAAAGGTCATGATATTCACGAATAAAAACCCCTTGTTCGTCATGGTGTATTTTCATCCTTCTCCGTGAAAGATTCGTGTTTTGTTAACTGCTTTCAGCTTTCAGCTTTCAGCTTTCAGCTTTCAGCCATGAGCCATCAGCCATCAGCTAACCCCCAACCCCCAACCCCCAACACCTAATCCCATTTCCCAATTCAAACAATTTCATTTATACTTTTAACATGGAAGAGAGTGAAATTATCCAGTTTATTGTAGAGATTCAGCGTGGAGAATTTGAAGATTCCCGCCTGGAAGTCAAACGAGCTCATAAAGGAATCCCAAAACAAATTTATGAGACTCTTTCTGCCTTCGCCAATCAATCTGATGGTGGCACCATTGTTTTAGGCATGGATGAATCCCAAAACTTCACCCTGACTGGCGTGGAAAATGTCCAAACTGTCATGACCGAACTGACGGATATGGCCAGCAAGATGGAGCCACCGTTATCACTGGATATTCAGGTCGTTGATGTGAACAATCGATCAATGATGGTTGTGGAAGTCCCGGAATGCGATTTTCGATACAAACCCTGTTTCTATAAACCAGCCGGGATGCAATCCGGTGCGTACCTGCGGGTTGGTAATCAGAATTGCCGTATGACTCCTTACGAAATTCATTCCTTCATCAATGGCCGCGGACAACCTGTCTTTGACCGTGAACATGCCAGATCTGCAACAATCGAGGATCTGGATCATAATCTCCTCCGAAATTATCTCGATCGTATTCAAAAAACCCGAAACAATATCTGGAATCGCCTGCGTCTGGGCGAAAAAGATTTATCCCAACAATTGCTCGCACTGGATGTTATCACGGCGGAAAATGGTGTAATTTTCCCCACACTGGCAGGATTACTGGTATTTGGCACCTGGCCACAAAAGTTTTTCCCATCTTTAATGATCACGTTTATTCGTTATTACGGGGCTGATTCCGAAACCCGTGGACCACGTGGCGAGCGTTTTATGGATAATGCGCAATTCGAAGGGTCATTACCCGAAATCGTTGATCAGGCAGTTAATCGACTGATCACCAATATGAAACAATCAACACTGGTGGAAGGCGTTCTGCATCGCATGATTCCTGAATATCCGGAAGAGGCCATCCGGGAAGCGATTATCAACGCGATCGCACACCGCGATTACAGTCCATTTGTCATTGGCAGCCAGGTTAGAATAGAAATGTTCTCGGATCGGGTAGAAGTGGTCAGCCCGGGTGGATTATTCGGACCGGTCAGTTTATCCAACCTGGAAACCTCGCAGGCTTCCCGCAATCAGCTTCTCATTCGATTGCTGAGCGAAGTGGGACTGGTCGAAAATCGCGGATCAGGTATCCGTGCAATGATCGCCGCCATGCGCGAAGCCCACCTCGAACCTCCCAAATTCGAAGATCACAGACATTCATTCAAAGTGATTTTCTCCAATCAAACACTTCTGGATCAGGAAAGCATGCAATGGCTCAACCAGTATGCGAACATTGATATCAATTCCCGCCAGAGAACAGCGCTGGTATACCTGCGCAAGCACGACCAGATGACCAATGCCGATTACTGCCGGCTCAACAATGTCGATTCCGTCACCGCTACCAAAGACCTCAAAAACCTGGTAGATCATAACCTTGCAAAAATGATCGGTACCAGACGCTGGGCGTACTATGAACTCAATCGCCCTGCAAAAACAGAAACACCACTTTTCAAACCCGACCTCAACCCCCGTCAAAAATTCATCATGGAATACCTCGAATCCCATGATAGTATCTCAACATCTGATTATGTACAGAACTATCCTGAAGATTTACCTGCAAGGACTGCACGTAAAGATTTACGCGACCTTGAAAAATTAGGAATGATCCACCGAAAAGGGCACACAAAAGGCGTTTTTTACACTAAATAATTCCGTTTTGCCGAATAGTTGCCGAATAATGCCGAATAGTTGCCGAATAGTTGCCGAATAGTTGCCATCCACGAATTGCCATCCACGAATAGCCCCACGAATGACCAAAGGTCATGATATTCACGAATTGCCATCCACGAATTGCCATCCACGAAGATCCACGAATGACCAAAGGTCATGATATTCACGAATAGCCATCCACGAATAGCCCCACGAATTCACGAATACCACAGGGGCATGATATTCACGAATAAGCATCTTCTGTTTATAATGGCAAATTTTCATCCTTCTCCATGAAAGATTCGTGTTTTGTTACCTGCTTTCAACTTTCAGCTTTCAGCTTTCAACTTTCAGCTTTCAGCCATGAGCCATCAGCCATCAGCTACTAGCTAATCACCCCTAATCCCAATCACCTCTATCGATAAAGGAATCTGCTGCCAGGCCTGGTCGGCGGTGAGGACCGAAGAGCCTGTGAGGATCCCCAGCGCAAGACAGGCTCGATCTCCCAGAGAAAGCCCGGCGGACTTTGTTTCACGCGCTAAAATCCCAGCCTGGATCGCTTGTTCTTCATCAAAAGGCACCACATCCAGGCTTAACAGGCTCATCACTTCCAGTATTTGATCGGTTGGCATACCCACCAAATTTAATCGTGTGATGACCTCTGCCAGATTAACAGCAGAAATTCTTGCGCGTGCCAGATACTTTTGAACCAATTCTGCACCTGGTTCCTGATTAAGCACAGCCAGAATGGCCGAAGCATCCAGAATGACATCATTCATTTTTTGCTTCCTCACGCCGTGATTCCAACAAATCCTCCACCATGGATGTTCCCTCCGGAACATACTTTCGCACCAATTTCTGAGCTTGCGAAACAGCCTGCTGCAACGGAATCACCTGAATCGAATCCTTCTCAAGCCGCAAAATCAGCTCATCCCCCGCTTTCAAATCCAGTGCTTTGCGAAACCTGGCTGGTAGCAATAATCTGCCATTTTTAGTTAATACTGTACGAGATTCCATAATTGTCACATCCTTAATAATTGTCATATTCATTTTATCACAATTTGGATAGTTGGACACTGACTTCGTAACCCCCATAATATGCCCTTGGACAATCCCCAACCCCTCAATATCTCGCTACGAAAACAGAATTTCCCGGCATTGCCATCCACGAATAGCCCCACGAATTGCCATCCACGAAGCCCCACGAATAGACCCACAAATTGCCATCCACGAATAGCCCCACGAATTGCCATCCACGAATAGACCCACGAATGACCAACGGTCATGATATTCACGAATTGACATCCACGAAGACCCACGAATGACCAACGGTCATGATATTCACGAATTGCCATCCACGAATGACCATAGGTCATGATATTCACGAAGTGCCATCCACGAAGACCCACGAATTCACGAATAGCCCCACGAATAGACCCACGAAGTGCCATCCACGAATAGCCCCACGAATGACCAAAGGTCATGATATTCACGAATGAGCATCTCCTGTTCGTCATGGTGTATTTTCATCCTTCTCCATGAAAGATTCGTGTTTTGTTACCTGCTTTCAGCTTTCAGCTTTCAGCTTTGGGCTTTGGGCTTTCAGCCATCAGCCATCAGCCATCAGCCATCAGCTATCAGCTAATCAAACCTTAAAATTTCCAAATCCCCCCACTATCAGCTTGCAACCATCAGTTAACCGAGTTATAATCAAAAATGTTTGATCCAGACCTCGAGGCGGGACACCACCGATCAAACTCCCACCAATCCCCAACCCCCACCCATCTGGCTCAGACGCACAATAGAATCACATTTTTACCGGAATGACGAGTTAGCTCATGGCTCATGGCTCATGGCTCATAGCTCAAAGCAATAAAATCTTTTCCTATCAGCCATCAGCTATGAGCTACGAAGTACCCGAAGATGAAGTCAAGTGGTATCAGCTAACAAGATGTCATAACGGCGGAGCGTGGAAAAAATCAGCTCAAAGCTCAAAGCTGAAAGCTCAAAGCAAGAAACAAAAAAACCGAACCGCAAAGGCACGAAGAAGAAAAGAAAGAAAGAGATTTGAACTTTGATTTTTATGATTACATGATGGACTTTGATTTTTTAAAAAACGCGTTCAGCTTTCAGCCCCAACCCCTAACACCTATGACCACATCCCCTAACCAAGGAACAACATCATGACCAATTTCGCCCTCATCGGAGCAGCCGGCTACATCGCTCCCAGACACCTCAAAGCCATCCGTGACACCGGCAACAAGTTGATCGCAGCCGTGGATCCACACGACTCGGTCGGATTGCTCGACTCATTTTCCTTCGAGACACGCTTCTTCACCGAGATTGAGCGCTTCGATCGCCACCTGGAGAAACTCCGCCGTGGACCAGACGCCGAGGCCAACCGTGCCCACTGGGTCAGCATTTGCTCGCCCAATTACCTGCACGATGCCCACTGCCGCCTGGCGTTGCGCGTGGGCGCGGACGTGATCTGTGAGAAGCCCCTGGTCATCAACCCCTGGAACCTTGAACAGCTCGAGCAGATCGAGGAGGAGTCCGGGCATAAAATCTACAATGTGCTCCAATTACGCGTTCACCCGGGATTGGTCCAACTCAAAGCGGATCTCCAAAACGCTTCCAAAACAGCCATGCATGATGTGGTGCTGACCTATATCACCTCCCGCGGTGCCTGGTATCACACCTCCTGGAAGGGTAATCTGGATAAATCCGGCGGGGTGGCCACCAACATTGGCATCCACTTCTTCGACCTGCTGATGTGGCTCTTCGGAACAGCCGGCGAGGTAAAAGTCTTCCATGACGACCCCAAACGCATATCCGGTTTTATCGAGCTCGAAAATGCGCAGGTGCGCTGGTTCCTCTCGGTGGATCACAACGATCTACCCCAGGAAGCCCTGCAAAAAGGGAAAATGACCTACCGTTCCATCACCGTCGATGGCCAGGAGATCGAATTTTCCGAAGGTTTTGGCGACCTGCATACCAGAGTCTACGAGCAAACCCTGGCAGGCAACGGCTTCACCATCGCCGACGCACGCCCCTCCATCACCCTCGTCCACCGCATCCGCACCACTGCCCTAACACCAGCCAACGACCTCGCACATCCCCTCGTAAAGAAACAATGAACCACGAAGACCACAAAGAGCACGAAGAAAAAAAGATTTGAACTTTGATTTTTTTGATTACAGGATGGACTATGATT
>Ga0209270_1001927_pt1 | contig 24598 bp, 23 predicted proteins | sample MTBAKSrepl1MetaG_FD_187456 | JGI IMG/M metagenome (GOLD analysis project Ga0209270, IMG submission 187456) | Enrichment culture microbial communities from Arthur Kill intertidal strait, New Jersey, USA, that are MTBE-degrading - MTBE-AKS1... | ecosystem: Environmental > Aquatic > Marine >...
CACCAACACCCGGCCCGCCCCAAGCCCCCCACACAAAATCCCGCCCATCCTGCAAATCCTGTCCATTCAAAACAATCGCGGCGAGGGCGCCCCTCCCACCAGGACTCCCAACCCCGGCGGCCCGACCAAAGCCTGTGGGAGGCCCGCCCCCGGGGCGATGCGGCATTGACCGGAGCCCACGGGCTCACCAACACCCGGCCCGCCCCAAGCCCCCCACACAAAATTCCGTCCATCCTGCAAATCCTGTCCATTCAATGCAATCGCGGCGGGGATGCCCCTCCCCCCCTTCCTGTCCCTTTTCCTCCCCACCTGCTATGAAACTATTCATATGCAGAGACCCTGCATGCGCCAGACAAGGACCCCGCCATGACCACCGAAGCCGAACCCATCGAGGGCACCTGGTACGAGAGCCCCCACAAGAGCCGCCCCTTCCAGGTGGTGGCGGTGGACGAGGCGGCGGCGATTGTGGCCATCCAGTATCACGACGGCGAGCTGGAGCCGCTGGACCTGGAGGCCTGGTACGAACTGGATCTCGAACCCATCGAGCCGCCGGAGGACTGGACCGGTCCGCTCGATGATGTGGAGCTGGACGATCTCGAGCTCACCGACAGCCAGATGAGCGACGAGGACTGGCTCGAGCCCGTGGGCGAGCATGCCCGCCCGCACTACAACGGCGCCGAGCCGCCCGACGAGGATGAGCTCGACGACTGGGGGGAAGGGCTCCCGGAGGGCGAGCCGCTGGACGAAGACCGCTACTGAGCAGCGGCCTCGGTCCGGTTCGCGGCTGGAAGCCGCTCCTGCGGTGTATGGGCAGGACGGGGCCGATGCGCGCGGCGCTCACTCCCGGGGCTGGGTTCCCAGCACATGCCCCGCGAGGAAACCATGACCCCTCTCGCAGTTTTTTGATATTTCTTCTGTTACCGTTGGCCCAAAGGTTCGCCGCAACCATCCGGTGCCGGCGACAAGCGTCTAAAGAAGAAAAACAAATAGACCCGAAGGGGATGCCGGGATGGCACCAACACCCGCAGCCGGCCTGCCCAGCGTCGGACTCGAGCCCATCGACGCCGAGCACGCGCAGGCTGTCGAGCTGATGAACTGCGTCAGGCAGGCCCTGGAGCACACTCCCGAACGCGCGCATGAACACCTGTGCCGTCTCACCGATTTCCTGCTGTCCCACTTCCAGCGCGAGGAGCTGCTGATGCGCGAGCACAGTTTCTTCGCCTTCCCCCTGCACAAGGCCGAGCACCTGCGCGTACTGGAGGGGCTGGAGCGGGCCCGCCACCAGCTGGAGCGGGGCGATGTGTCAACCGCCCGCGGCTACCTGCTGAAAACCCTTCCGGAATGGTTCCACAATCACATCCTGACCATGGACCGGGTGACCGGCCGATGCCTTCTGGAATCAATCGCGTGAGGCACCTCCGGGCAACGCCCACACCGCAGCCGGACCAACCCGGGGCAGGCCCTGACCGCCGCGGCAACCGCCGCCGTTCCCGTACCCATTCCGCCGCCCTTCAACATGCCGCCCGCTGACTGGATACCCAGCCTGGAGCCCCGCAAGCTGCCCCGGGCCACCACCATGGTGCTCCTCTGGACTCTGGCCGTCGCCGCCTCGCTGGCCTGGAACATCGCCCAGGTCCGGCAATCGGCCGAGGAGCAGGCCCGCAGCAGCGCCCGCGCCTCCATCGACAAGGACCTCAACTACCGCAGCCTGATTGCCGACCTGGGCGGCGTCTACGCCCGCATCGGCGCCGGGGTGAAGCCGAACCCCTTCCTGGCCCACGTCCCGGGGCGCGACGTGGTCACCACCGGGGGCGACCGGCTGACCCTGGTGAACAGCTCCTACTTCATGCGGCTGGTCCACGACCGCGAGCTGCACCTCGCCAGCCCCGGCCTGCGCGGCCACACCACCAGCCTCCGTCCCCTGCGCGCCGCCAACGCCCCGGATCCCTGGGAGTGGGCCGGGCTGGAAGCCTTCGCCCAGGGCGCCGAAGAGTGGAGCGGCATAACGGAGGGTCCGGACGGGCCGGTCTACCGGCTGATGCGCCCGCGCCTCACCACGGCCGCCTGCCTGGAGTGCCATGGACACCAGGGCTACCGGGAGGGGGATGTGCTGGGCGGCATCAGCGTTACCGTGCCCCTCGCGCCCCTCTACGCCCAGGCACGGGAGCGCTCCCTCGTGTTCGGCCTGGGCCATGGCTTCCTGTGGCTGCTGGGCATCGGCGGCCTCACCTTCGGCTACCGCGTCCTGACCGGCAAGGAGGAGGACCTGACCCGGGCGGCCTTCTACGACCCGCTCACCGGACTGCCCAACCGCACCCTGTTCATGGACCGGCTGGAACAGGCCCTGCTGCGCGCCCAGCGCCACCATGAGCGCGGCGCGCTGTTCTACCTGGATCTCGACCGCTTCAAGCACATCAACGACTCGCTCGGGCACAGCATCGGCGACGGCCTGCTGCGCCAGGTGGCCAACGCCCTGCGCGGACTGCTGCGGGAGGAGGACACGGTGGCCAGGCTGGGCGGGGACGAGTTCGTGGTGCTGCTGACCGGCCTGGGCGCCGACGCCGACGCCGCCTTCCTCCATGCCCAGACCCTGGCGACGAAGCTGCTCCAGCACCTCTGCCGCCGCTATCCCGTGGACGGCCACGAGCTGTACGTCTCCATCAGCGTGGGCATCACCCTCTTTCCCGAGAACGCCCACACCACCCAGGATCTGCTCAAGCAGGCCGACGCGGCCATGTACGAGGCCAAGGATCGGGGCGGCAACGCATTCCACTTCTACGTGCCGAGCCTGCAGGCGGCGGCCGACCTGCGCCTGCAGCTCGAGAACGACCTGCGCTCCGCGCTGGAGGACGGTGAGCTGGTCCTCTACTACCAGCCCCAGGTGGACAGCGAGCGCAACCGGGTGCTGGGCGCCGAGGCCCTGCTGCGCTGGGAGCGTCCAGGCCACGGCCTCACCCACCCGGACGATTTCGTCCACATCGCCGAGGAAACCGGCCTCATCCTGGCCATCGGCGAGTGGGTGATCCGGGAGGCCTGCCGGCAGATCCGGGCCTGGGATGCCGTGTCCAACCGCCCGCCCCTGCCCCAGATCTCGGTCAATGTCAGCCCGCGCCAGTTCCGCCAGCCCGACTTCATACAGCGGGTGAAGAACATCCTCGCGGAGACCGGCGTCAGCCCCGGGCGCATCGTGCTGGAGCTCACCGAGCGGATCCTGCTGGAGGACATCGAGGGGGCCGCCGAGCGCATTCGCGAGCTCCAGACCATCGGCGTGCGCTTCTGCATCGACGACTTCGGAATGGGCTACTCCTCGCTGGCCTACCTGAAGAACCTGCCCGTGGAGGCACTCAAGATCGACCGCTCCTTCATCCGCGACATCCCCACCGATCCCAACGACGTGGCCATCGTCGAGACCATCATCGCCATGGCCTGGCGCTTCGGACTGAAGGTGATTGCAGAGGGCGTGGAGACCGGGGAACAGCTCAACTTCCTCGCCGCCCGCGGCTGCGACGCCTACCAGGGCTACCTCCACAGCCATGCCATGCCGGCCGGGGAATTCGAGCGCTACCTGGGCTGAGCCGAGCCCGCCCATCACCCGCAGTCGGCTTTCCCTGTCCACTCAAAACCAATCGCGGCGGGGGCGCCCCTCCCACAAGGGTTACCAACCACCGCGGCCCGACCGAGGCTTGTGGGAGGCCCGCCCCCGGGGCGATGGGGCTTTGCCAGAGCCAATGAGCTCACACACCTGGCTTTACCCCAAGATCCCACAGAAAATCCAGTCAATCCTGTAAATTCAGTAGTCCTGCAAGGACTCTCCATTCAAACCAACATACGAAAAAGGGCCAGGCATCTCTGCCTGGCCCTTTCGCGGAAACTGCTGGAAATCCTGGTGGAGCCGAGGGGGATCGAACCCCTGACCTTCGCATTGCGAACGCGACGCTCTCCCAGCTGAGCTACGGCCCCAACGGAGCGCGTATTTTACACAGCGGAACAGGGCAATGCTAGAGCCGGCGGGTGCGAATAAACCACCTCCCGCCCACCGCATCGCGCAAACTCCCTCCCCCTCAGGGAGAGGGCTGGGGAGGGAGTGTTCGGGCCCAACATTGCCCATCAACCCATCCAACAGCCAAAACAGATCAAAACCTGACCATTCAATGACAATCGCCGCGAGGGCGCGCCTCCCACAAGCGTTCCCAACCCCGGCGGCCCGGCCGAAGCCTGTGGGAGGCCCGCCCCCGGGGCGATGGGGCATTGGTCAACACCCGCGAATCCCCGTACACCCGCAGCCCCTCAACCCTGAGGAAAAAATCCTGTAAATCCTGTCTATCTCCAAATCCCGTCCATCCTGTAAATCCTGTCCATTCAAAACAATCGCCGCGAGGGCGCGCCTCCCACAAGCGTTCCCAACCCCGGCGGCCCGGCCGAAGCCTGTGGGAGGCCCGCCCCCGGGGCGATGGGGCATTGGTCAACACCCGCGAATCCCCGTACACCCGCAGCCCCTCAACCCTGAGGAAAAAATCCTGTAAATCCTGTCTATCTCCAAATCCCGTCCATCCTGTAAATCCGGTCCTTTCAAAACAATCGCCGCGAGGGCGCGCCTCCCACATGGGTTCCCAACCCCGCCAGCCCGACCGAAGCCAGTGGGAGGCCCGCCCCCGGGGCGATGGGGCCCAGGTCAATACCCCTCAACCCTCATGCACACGCAGTCCTTCAACCCTGCAGGAAAATCCTGTAAATCCTGAAAAATCCTGTCTGTTCAACCCAGCCCCAGCCGTTCCCGCTGGTACGCCTTGCCCGTCACCGCCGCGCACCACTCGGCATTTTCCAGGTACCAGCGCACGGTGGCCTCCAGCCCGGCGTCGAAGTCGTGCCGGGGCGTCCAGCCCAGCTCGGCGCGAATCTTCGCCGCGTCGATGGCGTAGCGCCGGTCGTGGCCGGGGCGGTCGGCCACGAAGGTCTTCAGCGCCCCGTAGCTCTCGATGCCGCGCGCCGCCAGGGCCGGGTTCTCCGCCGCCGGGCGCACCCGCTCCAGCGCCGCGCAGATCCCCTCCACCACCTCCAGGTTGCTGCGCTCGCAGTCGCCGCCGATGTTGTAGTGCTCCCCCGGGCGGCCCGCCTCCAGCACCCGCGCGATGCCCGCGCAGTGGTCCTCAACAAAGAGCCAGTCGCGCACGTTGCCCCCGTCGCCGTAGATGGGCAGCGCCCGTCCCTCCAGGGCGTTGAGCACCATCAGCGGAATCAGCTTCTCCGGGTACTGCCAGGGGCCGTAGTTGTTGGAGCAGTTGGTCACCAGCACCGGCAGGCCGTAGGTCTCGTGCCAGGCCCGCAGCAGGTGATCGGCCCCGGCCTTGCTCGCCGCGTAGGGGGAGTTGGGCGCGTAGGGGGTGGTCTCGCTGAAGCGCCCCTCCGGCCCGAGGGTGCCGTAGACCTCGTCGGTGGAGACGTGCAGGAAGCGGAACGCCCCCCGCGCCGGCTCCGGCAGGGCGCGCCAGTGGCGGCGGGCCGCCTCCAGCAGCACCGCCGTGCCCAGCACGTTGGTGGTCACGAAGGGCAGCGGGTCGTCGATGGAGCGGTCCACGTGGGTCTCGGCGGCGAAGTTCACCACCGCCGCGGGCGCCACGCGCTCGAACAGCGCCGCCATCGCCGCGCGATCACCGATGTCCGCCTGCACGAACTCGAAGCGCGGGTCGTCCTCGAGCCCGGCCAGGCTCTCGCGGTGGCCGGCATAGGTGAGCGCGTCCACCACCACCACCCGATCGGTGGTGCACGCCAGGGCGTGGCGCACGAAGTTGCCGCCGATGAAGCCGGCGCCGCCGGTGACCAGAAGGGTTCGTTCCATGGTTCTCCTGTTCCTGTGTCCAGTCGGTCCTGCCGGACCGGTAAAGTCTGTTCCGGGCCGTTCAGGCCACCTAGGAGCCTGTCGGACTTGAGGCTGATCTACTGCGCCGGCGGGACAGCGGTCCATATGAGGCCGATTTTTCGTTACATAGACCCACTATGCGCCTCAAAATCGGCCCCATCTGTCCTCGCTCTCCCACTCGGCTCACTACGATCGCTCAAGTCCGACAGGCTCCTACCCCGCCGCCGGGAAGATGAACGACTCCTTCTCGCGCCGCCACACCACGGCATCCTGCCGCACGGCGAGCCACCAGGTCTGTGTCGGCCGGTCGGGTTTGCGGGCCGCGAAGGCCCGGGGCGTCAGCAGCGCCACGCACCAGCCCGGCTCCGGGTCCCGCACCGAGTGGTAGAGGATGCCCCCCACCTCCGCCTCCCGCGCCACCCGGGCGAAGGCCTGGGTGGCGCCGTAGTCGAGAGGGTGAGTCCAGCGGGCGGCATCCCGGTCGAAGGGAGGCTCGCGCAGATCCACCACGGTGGTGGCGATGAGTGTGCGGAATGCCGTGTGGGCCACCGGCTCCAGCCGGTCGAGATCCACCGCGTCGCGCAGGAAGCGCCAGCGCCAGTAGCCCAGCTCGGCGCAGGCGGTGCGCACGCTCCCGGCGCCGTAGAACACCCCCGGGTCGGTCACCCCGCGGAAGCGCGAGCCGCCGCGCCGCGTGCCGTGGCGGAACGGGGAGGCCAGCAGGTAATCGAGCTTCCCGGTGGATTCGGGCCGGGGCGGCTTGCTCTCCTCGAGCAGCGACTCCAGCAGATCCTGCTCGTCGGCGTCGTCCACCAGCTTCAGGGTCGAGGCGATGTGCTGGGCCTCCACCATCCGCCAGGCCCGGCCCCCCCAGGGGCGGGCCTCAGACGAGACCGCGGGAGGCGTCCAGGTACTGGACGACACGGACCAGCCCCTCCGTGCTGCCGATGAGATCGATGGGGCGGGCGTTCAGCGCCCGGTTCCCGCTCCGGAGCCAGGACCGGGCCGTGGCCTCGTCGCCGACGATGGAATCGAGCGAGCGGAAGGCCCGCACGAACAGCAGCGCGAACTCCCACTCCTTCCGGTTCGGGTCCAGCCGGTAGTCGCCCGCGTAGAGGCGGGTGACCGTCGCGGGGCTCACCCCCAGCACCCGGGCCAACAGGGCGCGGGAGACGTTCAGCCGCTCGGCGGCGCGGGCGACCGCCTTGGAAAGGACAGCGGGCGCCTGTGCGGCAGCGGCGGCGGACTTGGCAGTGGCAGGCATGGCACCTCCTGTTTCTGCAGAAATTATAGTTTCAATATTTTTCTGCAGCAACCTACTACCCGTAGGTGCGGATTTATCCGCACACCCCGAGGCCCGCCCACAGCCTGTGAGAGGCCCGCCCCCGGGACGATAGAACTTCGTGAGCCTTCCAGGGGCCTGATGCCCCGTCCAACACCTGTTCGGCCAGCGCCTAACTCCTGCCTCATCAGTGGTGCAGAGACCACAGTGAGTCCGGAACAATGATCCAAACATGTATTTGACTACATATGTTCTCAAGAACATATTTGACCCATGACATGGACTGTCCTGTTCCACGATGACTTCGTCACAGAGTTTTCAGCGCTGGATGAAGACCTGCAGGACGAACTGCTGGCGCATGCCAACCTGTTGGCGGAGTTTGGGCCAAACCTGGGCCGCCCGACGGTGGACACCCTGAAGGGCTCCAGGCACGCCAACATGAAGAAGCCGCGCTTTTCCTGGAATAACGGTGTCTAGCGTATTGCGTTCGCCTTCGACCGCAAACGCCAGGCCATTCTGCTCGTCGGCGGCGACAAAGGCGGAGCAAGCCAGCGGCGGTTCTACCGGCGCCTGATTGCAGCTGCCGATGCACGGTACGACGAACATCTGTCCACCCTGACCGCCACCGAGACAAAGGGGTCGAAACATGGCAAAAAAGCTCGATGAGTTGATGGCTGCCCTGCCGACGAACCGCAGGAAGCGGGTCGTGGAGCGGTCGATGGAACTGGCGACGCTCAAGGATCTGCGCAGAGCCGCCGAGCAGACCCAGCGGGAACTGGCTGCCGTGCTGGGCGTCGGGCAGGACACTATCTCGCGACTGGAGAAACGCAGCGACATGCTTCTCTCCACGCTGCGGCACTACGTGGAGGGCATGGGCGGCAAACTGGAACTCGTTGCCTGCTTTCCCAACCGCCCACCGGTGATCATCGACCACCTCGGCACGGAAAGGCCTGATCATCGCAATGCAGTGGCCAGCAGTCGAAATGCAAATCGCAAGACCCGGTCCATTGCATAGATGGGCTCGGATACCTGAAGGCTTGCTGTCACTACTGCAGGAACTGGTTCCAGCCGCGAACCCGGCACGGCCCACCCTGCCCCCCTCCCCTCAGGGGGAGGGTCGGGGCGGGGGTGACCGGCGTCCGGATCCGGCATGGCGCTCAGCCGCGAACCCCACCCCGAATCCCCTCCTGCCAACCCCCTCCCGCAAGGGGAGGGGGAGTCAAGGACGCCGTTCCCACGGCCGGGGCCGGTTTCCGGAGAGACATCCCCATCCTCCCACACCCTTCTTCGCGGCGAAGGCGCCCTCCCCGTAGGCGCAGAGTTATCTGCACACTCCGAGGCCCAACCGAAGCCTGTGGGAGGCCCGCCCCCGGGGCGATTGGGAAATAGCCGAAGCCGGAATGCACGGCCTGCCATCGCCCCAACCGAAGCCACCTGACAAAATCCCGTCAATTCTGGAAATCCTGTCTATTCAAACGCAAACGTGGCGAAGGCCCTCTCGCCGTAGGTGCAGATTTATCTGCACACCACCGAGGCCCGACCGTAGCCTGTAGGAGGCCCACCCCGGGGCGATGGAGCCCAGACCCAGCCCCAAGTAGGTACATGCCTTGCTGCGAACACCTCAACCCCCCCGTAGGAGCGGCATCCTGCCGCGAACCCGAACCGCACCGATGCACAACACCCCCATCGCGCCAGGATGGCGCTCCTGCTGGCGGTGTTGGCTTCATGGAGTCAGCGGAACAGGGCCGGGGATCACATGGCTGTTTGCCGGGTGGGACCCGCAGCAAATCTGTCGGATAGGTGTCGTCCTGACTGGTGATGAGTGTGAGGCAAAAAGGACGGACACCCTAGAACCCTGTTTCCACTCTATGAAGCAAAGACCTGAGTTGACCCCGGACATAACTCGAAACAGGATGCGGGAACACCCCGCATAAGTGTTTATAATCGGAACCTGTGAACTACACCGCCTACGGCCTGACGATCCAGAGCGTTCTTTCCCTTCCCGAATTATTAACGCTCGACTCGACCATCGACTCACCAGCGGACGTGCAGATCCGCCTGGGATCCGTCGATCGCTATGTGCTGAACGATGGGCGTCAGTTGGGGCCTTTCCTTTGGGCGAGCCAGGAAGCCCTGTCGTTGGAGGTAGCCAGTGTCGCGCGGTTTCTCATTCGAAACGGAAGGGAGATCGTTATCGAACCAGCGCCGGGTATAGACGATGACAGCGTTCGCGTATTCCTGCTGGGGTCGGCCTTCGGGGCACTGCTGTTCCAGCGCGGCCTGCTGGTCCTACATGGCAACGCCATCCGGATTGGCGACCAGTGCATGGTCTGCGTGGGTGATTCCGGTGCAGGAAAATCGACCCTGGCGGCCGGTTTCATGCAACGGGGCTACGAGATCCTGGCCGATGACGTGGTGCCGGTGGATGGCGAATGCCGCGCCCTGCCGGGATTCCCGCGCATCAAGCTTTGGCAGGACACTGCCGATCATCTGCAGATTGATACGATAGCCCTGCGGCGAATCCGGCCGGAGTTGGAGAAATTCAACTATCCGCTCTTCCACCAGTTCGCCAACGAAGCGCTTCCCGTCCGCTGGGTTTACATCCTGGGTAGCCATCGCCACCCTGAAACGCTGTTCGAGCCGGCTCGGGGAATGCAGCGCTTCCAGCCCCTGCACGACAACACTTATCGGGTCCGCTTTCTCGACGGCATGGCGCTGAAAGGCAACCACCTCCAGCTTTGTGGGAGGCTGGCCGGACGGATCCACTTGGCCCGTGTCACCCGGCCTGAACAGGGCTTCGAACTGGATTCGCTCATCGACCGAATCCTTGCAGATATTTCCGATAATCCCTGACTGCGACACCCGCACCATCAAAGCATCTCGGCAGCCAGAAACCCACCGCTGAGCATCTGAGGGGTCGCCACACCCCAGCCGCTGTTACCCTCCAGCAAGAGGGGACCATCCGGGCTTACGACCCAGTCCCATGCCACGGCCCATAGATTCGGTACACAATGGTGGGCGCGAATACTCGCCTCCACCAGCACACCCCAGTCCGGTACCCGCGTCTTGGCCGGCAGACGTGCCAGACTCCAGGCATGTCGCTCCCTGGCCTCAGGATCGAGGAGTAGAAAATCGGGTAACGGACGGATCTCGCCGCTTTTCGGTTCGATGGGTAAAATCACATACAATGGCCGGCCGCTCTTCCCGTCCCATCCCGCCGGCACCTCCAGGGTGGCGCTCAGGCACCCATAGCGGTCCTCCTGGCGGCAGGAGATATAGCGCACGGTGATCGCATCTTCGCCTGCGGCCAACGGGGCGAGCCGGGGATGATTGGGCAGCCAGGGCTGGATCAGTGTGTCGTCCAGTTCCAGAAGCGCACCCCAGGCCCGCTCCACCGCGGCGGTATCCGGCAAAGCCCCGCCGCTGAGGCTTCGGCCTTCGATAGCGTCGCCACGCTGCCACGCCGTGAATGCCCCGATACCGCAGCTGCCCGAGCGGGTTTTGCAGAATAACCGTTCCCCTTTGGTCAACCACGGCTCCAGCACCGTATTTGTTCCCCGCGGCACACAGGCAAGGATGGGCGCCATCGGCACCTTCAACTCTGCCAATACCTCACTCTGGCGCCGCTTGTCGGCCAGAAGCGCTCGGGAGGCACCACCGTCACCGAGGAAGCGACTTCGCCAACGATGGAAGGCCGCAGCCTCATGATCGTAGACGTAGTCCCACGCCCGTTCAGGGAAGCGATAAAGGCGGAAGCGATAAACGTCGCCCGGTGGAATACAACGGCCGACGGCCAGGGCCACCAACGCCCGGGCCTGTCGCCACAGCGATATCCCCTCCCGTGTCCGCACCGTCGCTCCCCGCCGACGCAGGGCCCGCCAACTGAACCGCCATCCGGCAAAGCCGACCCACCGCAACCACAACCACAGTTCGATGACCAGCCAGGCGGGACGCGGCCAGCCGGGTCTGCTACGCCACCACAACAGGCGATGGAGGCGTACCCGCGGGTCTTGCCCCCGCATGAGATAGCGCCAGCTGACGAGACCATTGGGCAGCGGACACTGCCACAGCTCACGGGATAGGGCGCGGGCAAGGCGGCGCAGCGGCACCACTACGCCACCACGCCATGAAGCCAGTGATTGAGCCACTGGACGGCCGCTGCGGAGCGATAGAAACTGAGCCCAAACCTTGTTGGGACCTTTCCCTGCGCGGCCTGCTCGATCAGAGTCCGCCATTTGCCCCGATCAAGGAGTTCGTCCAGCGCCGGGTGCAGCCGGGCTGCGTCGCGGCGGGCCCATTCGGCAATTTCCTTGACTCCGGTATCCGCCAGTTCCAGGTGCAGTCGGGCGTAGCCCATATCTTTGCTTGGTTTCCATGCCACCCGATGCGGCACGGTACCATCGATAGCACACCGGTGCAGGTAGCGCCCCGTCCCCCGCGGGCCGACCTTCTCGATGCTGGGCGTGGAGAGGTACTGCTGAACCAGGCGGACATCCCACAAGGGCCACTGATAATCGACACCGTAGGAGGCGGCGAGCAAAGTGCAGTTCTCCAGCCGGGTGGGAATATAGGGCATCTGCAGCAAGCCATCGATGATCCAGTCATTGATGCGGCGGAAAGGGGCGTCATAACGTGCCGCCTCGAAGTAGGCCTCCTGGAGCTGTAGGCGTGTTGCCACCTCCGGTCGGAGCGGTTGAAGGGGCCAAAGTTCGTCGCGGACCTGAAGATGGTGCGGATTGCTGTCCAGTTCCCTGCGCCCGAGTGTGACGGCCTTGCCCAAGCGTAGAAGCCGAGTCAGGGGATTGCCCGGCAGGATATCCCACAGCCCGCGATAGTTGTGGCCGTCGAGTAGCTCCCAGCGCAGATGCGACCCGGGGTTGGTGACCACCTCGTCCCCACCGAAGCCGGAGAAGAGGGTGCGGATGCCACGCAACTCGCACTCCCGGTAAAACAGCGTATGACCACTGCCGTTGGCATGCTCCTCCGGGTAACCCAATACCTGCAAGCCCCGCTCCAGCCGTTCGCTATCGTCCTTGCTGATGGCGCTAAGGGCTGTAAACAGGTGGTTGTGGGTTATGCCTGCCGACCGGCTGGTCTCCAGAATGAAGTCCGGCTCCTGGTCGCAGAGCGCCAAGCCGAAGCTGTGCAGCCGGTCGCCCGGCTCACCCAGCAAGCGTGCGAGGTAGGCGGTAATGCCTGCCGAATCGATGCCGCCGCTGTTCTCGGTGCCCAGGGGATAGCGGCTCGCCATGCGGCAACGAACCGCCTCTTCCAGTACCTCGCGGTAGGCCTCCAGCCACTGAGGGTCGCGGCGACGGGCGGGAGGGGCATCATCCCGCCACTGGTGCCAGCGCCGCAGCCGTGAGCGGCCCATACTGTCCACACTGAGACAGTGGCCCGGCGGCAGCTTGAGGATCTCCCGATAGCCGGTCCGCTCATGGCTCATGGAAAGGTGCACCAGGTAGCGGGCCATCCAGTCACTGTCCGGTGTCGGCTCCACTCCCCTCAGGCAGCGGAACGCGCTCACCGTGGTGGCGAACAGAAAGCCCCGCTCATGGGGCCAGTAGTAGAGCGGCTTCACCCCCAAGGGATCGCGGACTAGAAACAGCTGTCGGGCCTTGGCATCGACGATGGCCAGGGCGAAATCTCCCAGAAGGTGTTCGGGCAGGGTCTCGCCCCAGCGGCGCCAGGCCGCCAACACCAGGTGGGCATCGGGCAGGGTTTCCAGCCGCCCGGCATCAATGTCCAGTTGGGCCGCCAGTGCGGCGCGATTATCCAGCCGGCCCCAGAAGGCCGCCGCCAAGTGATTGTGACGCCAGGGGGCCTGTCGCCCATGGTGGGACCAGGGGGTATTGAATCGCTGGCCCTCCACCAGCAGGGCGAAACCGTTATTCCAGTGGCCGACGAGATCAGGCGCCTGGAATGGGTGGAGGGTCCGCAGCCAGTCATCGACGTCAACCCAGCTGTCCGGCGGTGGTGCCCCAGTATGGGCGAGAAGACCGGCAAACATCAGTCGCGACCCTCCGGCCCGGCAGGCGCATCACTTTCACCGTTGAAACCCCGAAGGGTGGTCATGGCGCTGTCTTGTAACTCCGAAGAACAGGATGAATGCCCGCTGTAATGCGGAAGTGCGCGGAGCAAGCTCAGATGGCTTGTCTTTGACTGGGTCCCGAAGGACTGATCCCGTGTGGCTGTTGCGACAGAAGCTCTGGAGTGGCTGGCGGCAGGGTCCCGCTGTGTCCCGTCGGGGCGCACCCCATCCTTGATGCGCCCTCAGGAAAGAGACCGTGCCTGACGGTCGAGACCTCCTGCTCGCGAGGTCGAGTGTCCCGTGGAGCGGCCACGGGATATCGGATCATGATCCAGGACCTACCACAATAACCTCGAGGAGGTCGATCGCTTTACCTTCTGTTGATTGAATCGACAAATCCTCAACCACGGGCCGTTCATACTGCGACAAGACGACGGACCCGGCCATTTGGCGTGGAGAATCAGCCTCGGATACGACGTCCGCATTGGAATTCTCACTGGCGTACTTCATCGGTTTCCCTCCCATTCGTCCCTGTTTTCGGCGTGTACCGTTTTCAGAATGTTCCCGCAACCACCTTTCGAAGGCAAGTCGAAATCGTGCGCTTTCTTCTGCTTATCGATGCTTCCGCCCAATCGCAGGTAGGCGGAGGGAAGTAAAAAGGATCCCACTCGGGTAGAATCCAGCAGTGCCAGTTTATGTTGGAAGGAGCCATGAACCGCCCCTTGACCTCCACCTCCATCCTCGTACAGGACCCCGATATCATCTCCACCGACATGGACGGGGAGACGGTGATGATGAGCATCGAGCAGGGCCACTACTATGGGCTGGGCGGTATCGGCCCCTTCCTGTGGGAGCAGATGGCCGAGCCGGTGTCGATCGAGACCCTCTGTGACCGGGTCCGGGCGCGGTACGCAGTCGATGAGGCCACCTGCCGAGCGGATGTGCTGGCGTTTGTTGGCGACCTGTTGGAGCGCGGGGTGGTTCAGCATGCCGGCTGAATTCCTGCTTAGGCAGTTCGTAAGTGGCCGATGTGACCGCCCGGAACCCACGAACTTCTGATCGGGTGGTGCTCTCGACCTTGCTGCGCAAGGCGCGCAGCTTTCGGCGCCATTCCGGTTTCGCCAAGCGCTGGCTGCTGCCCACCTGGCTGCTGCTGGGGATCAGCCGGACCCTGGTCCTGGCTGTGTCGTTCAAGCGGCTGGCCAAGCGGCTGGGGGTCAGTGACGCCCCGGCCCCCTGGATTCCGCTGCTGGAACCCGCCCAGGAGACGGTCGCCCAGGAGATCGGCCGGGTCGTGCGGCTGGCGGCCCGCTACACCCCGTGGGAATCCAACTGCTTCGCCCAGGCGGTGACGGCCCGCCTGCTACTGGGTCGGTTTCGAATTCCTTATGTCCTCTTCTTCGGTCTGGCCCGTGATCACTCCACGGGCACGATGAAGGCCCATGCCTGGGTGGCGGCCGGTCGTGTGCGGGTAACTGGTGGTGCCGGTTTCGGTCAGTTCACCGTGGTCGGCTGTTTCGCCGCCCCAGAGCTGGCGAATACGAAGACGGTCCAGCCGTGACCTCGCTGCGGGCCTTCCTTCGCCTGCTGCAGGAGGCGCCTGGCCATCGGGTTACACTTCTGCTGCTCTTGATGATACTGGCCGGATTGACCGAAGGCGTCGGCATTCTCCTGCTGGTGCCGTTGCTGGAGGTCCTGCAGGACCCCGGCGCGATCGGCAGTCCGTTCGCCCAAAAGCTGCTAGACGCACTAGGCAGCTTCGGGATCCCCCCGTCCACGGGTGGGCTGCTATCGGTGTTCGTCGCCTTGGTGCTGGTGCGCGGCGCGGTGCAGCATGGCCGCGAGGTGTTGGGTGCCAGCGTTCAATACCAGTTGGTGGATCGCCTGCGCCACCGCTGTTTTTCGGCGGTACTGGGCGCCCAGTGGCGCTGGATTGCCGCGGGCCGAAGTTCGGACCATGCCAATCTGCTCCTCACGGACGTGAACCGGATAGGCGTCGGCCTGAACTTCGGACTGGGGCTGATGGCCACCTTGGTCACCATGTTGGCCTATCTGGTTTCAGCCCTTGCCCTGTCGTGGACCATGACCCTGCTTGCGCTCTTCAGCGCGGGACTGGTGCTTGCGGCCCTGGCGGGCCAGCGGAAGAAGGCCCTGCATCTGGGGCAGAGCCTGGGGACGGCCAACCAGGCACTGCACGGCAACCTCCAAGAGAGCCTGGCGGGGATCAAACTGGCCAAGATCCTGGGTACCGAGGCCCGGCACCTGGATCTCTTCCGGCAGGTAACCGGCCGTCTGCGGCGCAAGCAGCTGGAATTCATGACCAGCACCAGCCGCGCCAGAGCGGTGTACCAGGTGACGGGGGCGACCTTGCTGGCGGGCTATCTCTATCTGGGCCTGAGCGTCCTGCATACGGCGATGGCCGAGTTGCTGACGCTGGTGCTGGTCTTCGGCCGACTGATCCCGATGTTTGCCACTGCACAACAGCAGTATCACCACTGGCTGCACGCCCAGCCCGCGCTGCAGGAGAGCGAACAGTTTCTGGCCGAGTGCCTGGCCGCTGCGGAGCCGGAGGACGGAGCCCGGGCTCCGCTCTTGCCGGTGACCGAGGCGGTCTGTCTGGGGCAGGTCTCGGTGCGTTACACGGACCGGAAGCGCCCGGCCCTGGATGCCGTTTCCCTGTGTTTTCCCGCTCGCACCACCACTGCCGTCATGGGCGCCTCCGGCGCGGGGAAGAGCACCCTGGCCGATGTGCTCATGGGGCTGTTGGTCCCGGATTCGGGGGCGTTGTGCATCGACGGGGTAACGGTGACTGCTGGGAGGCTCAGGCAGTGGCGCCACTCGGTGGCCTACGTGCCCCAGGAGGTGTTCCTGTTCAACGACACCATTCGCAACAACCTGCTCTGGGGGGAATCCGAGGCGGACGAGGCGGATCTGCGCCTCGCCCTGGAACGGGCCGGAGGAGATTTCGTTTTCCGGTTGCCCCAGGGAATGGACACGATCGTCGGTGACGGCGGGATCCGTCTCTCCGGCGGCGAGCGCCAGCGCCTGGCTCTGGCCCGCGCCCTGTTGAAGCGGCCCTCCCTTCTGATCCTGGACGAGGCCACCAGCGCCCTCGACGTAGAGAACGAGGCCCGCGTGCGCCGGGCCATCGAAAACCTGCACGGCGACCTGACGGTGGTCATCATCGGTCATCGCCTGCCCACCCTGGAGCATGCCGATCAGGTGGTCGTCCTCGGGGACGGTAAAGTCATTGCCCAGGGCACCTGGGCGGAAGTGAACACAGCCAGCCCGTGAGCTCCTGATGGATACGCCTCGTACAGAACTGCAGAGCCTGCTGCTCGAGATCCTCTCCACCCGCTGCCGGGTGGATCCCGCGTCCGTGGCGAGGTTGAATGCCCAGGATTGGGAATGCTTGATGACCATGGCGCGTCAGCATCGCCTGCTGCCCTTGCTGCATTGGCGCCTGACCAGGGAACACGCCGGATTACCCGTCCCCGGGACGGTGAGCGAGGAGTTGCAGGGGGGTTTCAAGTTCTCTGCCATCCGTGCACTGCTCATGCAGCGGGAGTTGCTGCTGGCTCATCGCCTCTTGGAGAACGCCGGTATTCCGCACACGGCTCTAAAGGGGGCCTATCTGGCCTTTCATGCCTACCCGCACCCGGCACTGCGCCCGTTGCGTGATTTGGATATCCTGGTTCCGAAGGCGTTGGCGTTGACGGCGTATCAGGTGTTGCTTGAGGGTGGGTATACTCGGATAAAGGAGTATCGGGGTGACCCCAAAGCGGCATTGGAAACCAGAAAACATCTCCCTCCGTTGCTCTCTTCATCGGGCCAGGTAGCCATCGAACTCCATGCCAGGCTCACAACGCCCCGAGAGACAAACGAATTTGACTTCGCCGAAGAACCGGGCTACTGGCGACGAACCACTAAGCGCGTGGTTGCGGGGGCCACCCTCTCCTATCCGTCTCCGGCCGACCAGTTGCTACACCTAATCGTCCATGCGATCTACGACCATCAGCTCGATAACGGGCCTTTGGTTCTCAGCGACGTTGCTTACCTGCTCGAGACGCACCCCATCGATTGGCTGCTATTCTGGCGACTGGCAAAACAGGGGAGCCGCACCCGTGGATGCCTGTTGGTGTTGAAGATGGCGGAGCACTATTTCGGGGAGCAGCCGGTCACATGGCCTAAGGACACCGGCGATTTCGAATCAATGGACACCATGGTCACTGTTGCATCTTTACTGAGCTTAAGGGACTACGCCGCCCGAAGCGATGTGACGATAACCAGTGAAGCGCTAAACCACACTACGGTTTCGGAGAAACTTCGTTTCCTCGCCAGAAGGGCCTTTCCAAACACGAAGGAAATCGCAACTCAATTTCCGGTCTCGGAAGACTCGCCCAGGATTTATCTCTGGTACGCCGTCAAGTGGTGGCGCATGCTCACCGTACGTCTCCCCGGACTTGTCGCCAGCGCCATGAACTGCCACACCCCCAGCGAGGCCCGACAACTCGCTCAGCTCCATCGGTGGCTCCAGCAGTAGATTGGAAAATTTCGCTGGACTCTGGTGACGCCCTCCACCTGCGGGATAACGCATCAAGAGCAACCCAGGAGTGGGACTCGATCGATTTACCAGATCTTCGTACTCGCTCTTATAAACCATCGCCGCGAGGGCACGCCTCCTTTAGACGCATACCGCTTCTCGTCATATTTACTTCATTTTCATGCACTAGTCAGCGAAGCAGGCCCGAAAACGCAAATGGGGAGGCCGAAGCCTCCCCATCCCGCAACCCGCATTCACCCAAACCCGGCCTACCCCCCATACCCCTCCGGATTCATCGACTGCCAGCGCCAGGTATCCGCCATCATCTGCTCCAGTCCCCGCTCCGCCTTCCACCCAAGTTCCCGCGCCGCCTTGGAGGGGTCGGACCAGTACTCGGCAATATCCCCTGCCCGCCGCGCCACGATCTCATAGGGCACCGCGCGCCCCGACGCCCGCTCGAAGGCCCGCACCATCTCCAGCACGCTGTAGCCCTGCCCGGTGCCGAGGTTCCAGGTGAACACCCCGGTCCGTTCGGGAAGATATTCCAGCGCCGCCAGGTGCCCCCGGGCCAGATCCACCACGTGGATGTAATCCCGCACACCGGTGCCGTCCCGAGTGGGGTAATCCCCGCCGAAGACCGACAGCTGCTCCAGCCGCCCCACCGCCACCTGGGCGATATAAGGCAGAAGGTTGCTGGGAACCCCCCGCGGGTCCTCGCCGATACGCCCGGACTCGTGCGCACCGACAGGATTGAAGTAACGCAGCAGGCTGACGGCCCAGCGCTCATCGGAGCGGGACAGGTCTCCAAGCACCTCCTCCACCATCAGCTTGGAGCGGCCATAGGGATTGGTGGGCATGCCCGTGGGCAGGTTCTCATGGTAGGGCACCACGTCCGGCTCCCCGTAGACCGTGGCCGAGGAACTGAAGACGATGCGGAACACACCGGCATCCGCCATCGCCCGGCACAACGCCACCGTGCCGCCCACATTGTTGTCGTAGTAGTCAAGGGGCTTCTCGACGCTCTCCCCCACCGCCTTGAGCCCGGCGAAATGAATCACCGCATCAATGGGGTGAGAGGCAAAGACCCGAGCCATGAGATTCGCATCCCGTACATCCCCCTCCACGAACACCGGACGCCGACCGGCAATCTCCTCAACCCGCCGCAACGACTCCACCGAGCTGTTGCAGAGGTTGTCCAGCACCACCACATCTGAGCCCGCCTGCAGCAGCTGCAGCACGGTATGGCTGCCGATGTAACCGGCACCGCCTGTCACCAGGACTCTCATCGACATCGGTTTTCCTTGACTCAAAAGGGATTCAAACGACGGGGAGCGGCCCGACCCTAGTCAAAGCGTATAGGGGATACGCAGATCGGGGGCTTCGAAGGGAAAATCCTTGGTGTTCCGGGTGACGAACAACGCGTCCTCGCTTTTTGCGCTGGCCCAGATGATTGCATCGGGAAGGCGCATCCGATATTGGCGACGGACCGCGACTGCCCTTTCCGCTACATCACCACTTACCGCCACCTGCACGAAGCGGGAGAGAAAGGCCCTGATGGGCGCCTCGTCCTCATCCGTAGCGCCAATCATCACCTCCATCCAGGTAATCGAACTGATCATGACCGTCTCGTAGCGGCCGATCTCCTCGCGTGCAGACTCGATCCCATTGAGGTAATCGATGAGGATGTTCGTGTCCAGCAATGCCTTCACGACTCGTCCCACTCCTCGCGAATGCGAGCCTGGTAGCGCAGGCCATCCTCCCCCCGTTTCTGCCACAAGCCGAAGGCGGCATCATCTCTGGCACTGGGATGCCGTGCCAAATACTCCGCAACCGCCCGCCGCATCAACTCGGCCCGCGAAAGGCCCTCCCGTTCACCGATGGCCTTGAGCGCTTCAAGTTGTTTGTCTGGAAGATCGACGATCGTTCTCATCGCAAATCCTGTTAGCAAGTGATATGTGATAACGCTAGCATATATCATCTCCAGGGAACAGGACAGCCGCCAACCGCTGCGAGGCACGAAGAAGGACCTGACCCCGTCCCCGTATTCGCGCGCCTCCTCTCAACCGAAGCCTGTGGGAGGCCCGCCCCGGGGCGATATGAAGATAGTTTCTAGTTCCGAGTTTCGAGGGATGGCGCCGTCCGGGTGCGGAGACCTTGCCTGGCCGGAGGGGCGTTGGCCAGGGCTGTTATCGCCGCGAGGGCGCGCCTCCCACAAGGGTGGCCAGCCACCGGGGCCAGGCCGAAGCCTGTGGGAGGCCCGCCCCCGGGGCGATGGGGCATGAGCCGGAGCCTGCGGGTTCACCAACACCCGGCCCTACCCCAAGGCACCCCAGAAAATCCCGTCAATCCCGTAAATCCTGTCCATTCAACTCATCCGCGGACCCGGTCGCTCTCCAGGAACCACCGGTAGGTCTCCTCCAGCCCCTCGCGCAGGCCGATGGAAGGGGTCCAGCCCAGGGCCGCCAGGCGGGAGACATCCAGGAGCTTGCGGGGCGTGCCGTCGGGCCGGCTGGGGTCGAACACCAGCTCGCCCTCGAAGCCGACCACGGACTTCACCGTCTCGGCGAGCTCGCGGATGGTGACATCCCGGCCCGTGCCCACGTTGATGTGCGAGACCATCGGCTCGGTGCGGACCGTGTAGTCCTCGTCCGCCAGGCCCATCACGTGGACGCAGGCGGCGGCCATGTCGTCCACATGCAGGAACTCCCGCATGGCGTTGCCGGTCCCCCACACCGTCACGGCGTCGGCGCCGGCCACCTTGGCCTCATGGAACCGGCGGATCAGGGCCGGGATCACATGACTGTTCACCGGGTGGAAATTGTCCCCCCGGCCATAGAGGTTGGTGGGCATCACCGAGCGGTAGTGGGTGCCGTACTGGCGGTTGTAGGACTCGCACAGCTTGATACCCGCGATCTTGGCCACCGCATAGGGCTCGTTGGTGGACTCCAGCTTGCCTGACAGCAGTGCATCCTCGGCCATCGGCTGCCCGGCCTCCCGTGGATAGATGCAGGAGCTGCCGAGGAACAGCAGGCGCTCCACGCCGGCCCGGTAGGCGGCATGGATCACGTTGCACTGGATCATCAGGTTCTCGTAGATGAACTGGGCCGGGTAGGTGTTGTTGGCGTGAATCCCCCCCACCCTGGCCGCCGCCAGCACCACATGATCGATGGCGTGGTCGGCAAAGAACTGCGCCACCGAGGCCTGGTCCAGCAGGTCCAGCTCATCCCGGCCGGCCGTGACCAGATTGCGGTAGTCCCGCTCAGAGAGCGCCCGCACGATCGCCGAGCCCACCATGCCGCGGTGCCCGGCGATGAAGACCACATCCGACGGGTTCAATACCTCACTCATGGTACGCAAAGGTGGCGTACCCCTCCTGCTGGCAGAGCTGGTCCCGCTCCGCCTCGCGCAGGTCGGCTACCACCATCTCCTTCACCAGCTCTTCGAAGCTCGTCTTCGGCACCCAGCCCAGCTTCTCCTTCGCCTTGGCGGGATCCCCCAGGAGGGTCTCCACCTCGGTGGGTCGGAAGTAGCGGGGGTCTACGGCCACAATCACCCTGCCCGTTTCATCCAGCCCCTTCTCCTCGACCCCCTCGCCCTCCCAGCGCACCGCCATGCCCAGCTCCCGGCAGGCGATCTCCACGAACTGGCGCACCGAGTACTGCACCCCGGTGGCGATGCAGAAATCGTCCGGTGCCTCCTGCTGCAGCATCAGCCACTGCATCTCCACATAGTCGCGGGCGTGGCCCCAGTCACGCTTGGAATTCAGGTTGCCCAGGTAGAGGCAGTCCTGCAGCCCCAGCTTGATCCGCGCGAGGGCGCGGGTGATCTTGCGGGTGACGAAGGTTTCCCCCCGGATCGGCGACTCGTGGTTGAACAGGATGCCGTTGCAGGCGTACATCCCGTAGGCCTCCCGGTAGTTGACCGTGATCCAGTAGGCGTAGAGCTTCGCCGCCGCGTAGGGCGAGCGGGGGTAGAAGGGGGTGGTCTCCCGCTGGGGCACCTCCTGCACCTTGCCGAAGAGCTCCGAGGTGGAGGCCTGGTAGAAGCGGGTCTTCTTCTCCAGCCCCAGGATCCGGATCGCCTCCAGCAGCCGCAGCGTGCCCAGGGCGTCGGAATTGGCCGTGTACTCCGGCTCCTCGAACGACACCGCCACATGGGACTGCGCCGCCAGGTTGTAGATCTCGTCCGGCTGCACCTGCTGGATGATGCGGATCAGGCTGGAAGAGTCGGTCAGGTCCCCGTGGTGCAGGATGAAGCGGCGGTCCGTCTCATGGGGGTCCTGGTAGAGATGGTCGATCCGGTCGGTGTTGAAAAGTGAAGTCCGCCGCTTGATGCCATGGACCTCGTACCCCTTGCCCAGCAGGAACTCGGCGAGGTAGGCGCCATCCTGACCGGTGATGCCGGTAATGAGTGCTTTTCTTGTCATCAATGATTCCAGTAGCGATTAACTGCGAATAAAAAACTGCGGCAGCTTGCTGAGGTTTTTCCACGCCAGCGCGGTCAGGCCGCCGACCCTGTTCGACTTCAAGGCGCGGTAGTCCTCCGCCGACTTGCGCAGGATGTTGGCGAGCGAACGGTTGCTGGCCCCGCCCACGCGCATCTTCACCAGCACCTCGGGGATGTAGCCGACCTTGATGCCACCGCGGCCGAGAAAGCGCAGCATGCAGTCATAGTCCGCCGCGATGCGGTAGCGCGTATCGAACCCCCCCAGCGCCTCGTACACGGAACGCCGGGCATAGAAGGTCGGATGGGGCGGCATCCAGCCGCGCGCCAGGCGGGCCGGCTCGAACCACCCCGCGCTCCAGGTGCGCACCACCCGGTCGGGCGCCTCCTTGCGCACGTAGAGGAGATCGCCATACACCGCGCCCACCTCCACGTCGGAAAACGCCCCGGCCACCCGACGCAGCACCTCCGTATCGGCGTACAGGTCATCGGAGTGGAGAAAGCCCACCACCTCGCCACCGGCCAGGCGCAGACCCTTGTTGAGCGCGTCGTAGATGCCGCGGTCCGGCTCGCTCACCAGCACCCCAACCTGGTCGGCATAACCCTGCAGCACCTCCAGGGTGCCATCCGTCGAGCCACCATCGATCACGACCAGCTCCACGTCGTCATGGGACTGCGCCAACGCCGAGTCCAGCGCCGCAGCGATGGTGGCGCGGTTGTTGTAGACGGCGGTGATGACGGAGATTTTCACGCCGCCGCCGACACCTTGATGTCCAGCACCTTCTCGATGGACTGCTCCAACGTGTCGCCCGATTCGCGCATGTGCCGCTGCACTTCAGCCACTTTCACGTCTACCAGGAAGCGATACCAAAACCCTTGTAAAACATGAAAAACAAAACCCTGCCAACCATCCAAGAAGCCCAATCGCAAGAAATATCTATAAATAAAATAGAGTAGCGCTCGGATACCGGCCGGCAACCGCGCATAGATGCGCACCTTAATCCAGCGTTTAGCTTTCGCAGCACCTCCGATGTTACCCGCGGTACCGACATGATTTGACATTTCTTTCGCATTCCGAAGCATCTCTGCTGCCTCACGTGAAGCGTAGCGATTATGCTTGTCTGTCCACCATGTAATGGTATTCAAATTTTCGTCCACAAAGTCCGCATCAAGATGACTGACCTTGCCATTTACGACTACATGCTCATCCATCAGCCGATTTTCTGCTTGTCCACGACCAATACGCCACACACGCAACAAACTAAGCGGGTATAAGGCACCATGCCGCAACCATTTTCCCATAAAATAACGACGCAAATTAATTGTAAATCCTGCTACATCATCCGAAGCGGCATCAAGCGCAACCTTCAATACAACCGACAACTGAGGCGTCACATATTCGTCAGCGTCGAGCTTCATTACCCATGCCGTACTGATTTGCGCGTGCTCCAGCCCCCAATTGAGCTGCTGTGCATGACTAGTAAATGTGTTTTTGAGCACTTCCGCGCCATTGAGCGATGCAATCTTGCAGGTATTGTCAATTGAGTAACTATCAATCACAACAACTCGTGCTGCCAAGCCTCTGACACTGGCAATGCACCTTTGGATATGGCGTTCTTCATTTAAGGTAAGCACCAAAACAGTTAAGTCAGCGGATTGCTCCAATCCGCCTGACCCTCTTACAAATTCGCTATTTGTAAAGCTAGACACTGGATAGTTCACGTTGACCGATCTCATGCGCCGGCGTACCTGCCACAACCACCCAAGGCGCGACGTTTTTAAATACACTTGACCGTGCACCAATCACCGCGCCCTCACCGACTTCAACACCCGGACCGACGAAAACATCAGCTGCAACCCAAGCATGCGTTCCTATCACAATCGGTCCAATCACCAATGGCATCCCTTTTTTCTGGTAATCATGACTAGCCGTACACAGGTAGGAATATTGGCTGACCGTCGCATTCGGACCCAACTCGATCTTATCCACGCAGTAGCAGTCCACGAAATGACTCAGGCAACTATGTTCACGCATGGTCAGATTCCAGGGCGCCCAGATCCGGGCTGAAGGATAGGGATGGGTCCCTTTGGCAATCCTCGCGCCAAACATACGGAGCAAAAACCGACGCCAAGGATGGAAGGGGATTGGGCTGGGGCGATAAAGCACCAGCCAGACAAGATTCCACACTGCCCTAGCCAATTTGTTGGCACGGCTAAGGCGGTTCTCCTTCAATGGCACTTTGTCTCTCATCTGCTCCCAGAATCTTCCATTTGCACGCATGATGGTCGCACTGAACCGCACCGGGTTTACCGGATGAACCGCACCGGGTTTACCGGAGACTGTTTTACTTGAGTCAGGCCACCATGGCTGACTCGTCCTGTTGGCGATAGTACGCCGCTTCAAGTTCTGCGGGTGGGACATTGCCGATCGGCTCGAGCAGT
>Ga0209270_1001931_pt1 | contig 24562 bp, 25 predicted proteins | sample MTBAKSrepl1MetaG_FD_187456 | JGI IMG/M metagenome (GOLD analysis project Ga0209270, IMG submission 187456) | Enrichment culture microbial communities from Arthur Kill intertidal strait, New Jersey, USA, that are MTBE-degrading - MTBE-AKS1... | ecosystem: Environmental > Aquatic > Marine >...
GGTCTTCATAACATACAGGGTTCTTCAAAGCCTCTTCTCGTATATCGTCTGCAATGCATTTTTCTGCCGCCTCACGAATTTTGGCTCCATCAAGGGTGACCGGTTCATTCCGCGCATACTCAGGATTATTCCCATTGTAAACGCCATCTTCACCAAACCCGTGCTTTTCCAATATCCGCGTTGTTTTTTCTTCCAAATAATCGATCACATTGGATCCTTCTTTTTCCGTATTCTCTTGAAGGGTTCGATAGGGCGTTCCTCCTTGGTTCTGGTAGCGAATCCGATTGATCAAGTCCGCCGTCTTTCGGTATGATTGCTCTGTGTCTCCATAAGTCATTGCAATTTCTTTAAACCCTGTCGTCTTGTAAAATTCCTTACCGGTCAATTCAGGAAAAAGATCCTTGCTTGTATCGTATCCAGCCCCAACCCGGTGTGTTACGAACTCAAACCGGCCCACTTCACCGTCCACCTTGTACGGATTCGGGTTCTCTACGACTTCTCTCCTGCTCCGGCTTCTTTGAACGCTTTTTTTTTGAGATCTCGGACAAGTGTTTTGATATCGCATCGCGTATTGTTGGATGCGCTGCCAGCAACACCGATTGCTCACATTTGTCAATGCTCACTGCATCCTGTCCACTGATCGTCATTGCGAACCCGCCATTCTCCTCCTTTACCGGCCCATGCTCTGTGACATCGTCAGCACATTCGATCAGCTCAATGTGAACCTTCACCTTGTAATTGCCCATTTGGTAGCCCCTCCTCTTTTCCTCAGATAGTGATCTACCAAATCATGACATTAAGAGGCAGAGAAGTCCAGCGATTTCTGCATAATCATTAACTCATTGCAAAAATTAGCAATTCTTAACCGCACAGGTCGATATTTTGCGTTATAACCGCTTTGAGATACCCCATTTTTTCCAGATCCACCAGGGCCGTATGTCCTGGATTGGGGTTGGCCCTTTTTAACGAATCCAGGAATCCAAGGAGTATTCTGGAACCTTCCTCCGGATGATTTGCCAGTACCGCCAGAATCCCACCCGAACTGCCCTCCGGGTAACGGTCCCACAATCCACCAGGATCACGATAGGTGGAGATACCGCTCTCTTTTGATATGCCGGCGCCACTAAAAGCGATCGCCGGGCCGCGGGAAGAGATAAGATGCGCCGCCCTTTCGATTAGATCTTGACCGATCATAGGACTCTCCTGTGTTCAGATCATGGAACCCTGCCGGAATGATTTTGAAGATCCACCACAAGCTCATCGTCAACATATTCCACATTATAGCGAATGAGAGAACGCCTGGCCGGCCCCCTTAGCGGGTTCCCATCATAATCATATACGGAATGAGACACGCTGCAACAACGGAGTTCCCGCTTTCCCGGAACAGGATCGAGCTTGCGGTGACCGATGTGGGTGCAGCGATTGCCAAAGGCCAGAAAACGATTGTCCCGGTCACAAACGATGAGGATGGGGATCTTCAGCCCTTTACCCTTCAGGTACACTGAGCCGCCTCCCTTCTCCAATTCCGGGACCTGAGCAATCTTTATCTTTACTGCGCCATGTTCAAGACTCCATAGACTTGGGTTTAGTTTCCCTGTTTCACATACCCCTGCCAATGATTTAAAAAAATCTACCATTCCGGACACAAGCAACTCCTTTCATAAAGCCCGCAGAAAAGTCATCAGACTGTTCGCGGGCATTACCTGCCGATCTTGGCTTTATGGCGGCATAGATTCGAAGGAAAACCACTGCCATGAGTTAAGCTCTAATACCGGCGGGACCGATTTAAGATTTAATATACTTATTTTCCAACTCAACGACTCAATTATTTGACGGTTTCTGTCTAAGCAGGTAAATCAGTATATATTTCAAAGGGCTGTGAACCTCAGGCAGCGCTAAAGGTACCTTTTCCAAAAAGAATGTGGCCCCTGCGCTGTAGGCCCTTTCCATCAAACCCTTCCCCGGCCTGATCGTGTAACAGACAATAGGCAGATCAGGGAAGGCCTTTCGAATACCGGGAAGGATCTCCATGCTGATGTCTGACCCACCGTTCTGATCTTTAAACTTAGAGAACGCCTCCTCAGGCCAGAACAGGTCTAACAGGAGGAGATCGGGCTTTTCTTTTTCAATGAGTTCGCGCCACGCATGTATGTTCCCGTTTTTTATCACATCAAAAACCACGTCGGAGTCATCGTTTTTGCCTGTCAAGGCCTCGGTTACTGCCGACACCCAGTTATCATCCAGCGCGAGATGCTCCGGAGACAGTTTTTTACGGAATAGATCGCTGAAGATGTCGTCGAAAAATAGAATTTTTTTTGCCTTCATATCTTACCCTCCTCTGTTGGTTCAGTAAATGGAAAATCCAGAAAAACGCGGTAAGGTTTTTTATATCTCCGGATATTTCCACCCAGGTTACGGATTAAGCTCCTGATCTGGGGAATTCCCCGACCGGAGACTGTGGGATAAGACGCGCCGTTATCCTCAAGCCTCACCCTGACACTGGCTTCCTCTTGCCAGACCTTGATCCTGATCATGCCGATAAATAAGGCGTCATCCCTCTGGCGGGTACTTATGGCGCGTATGCTATTAGAAAAAAGGTTTTCAAAAATTGTCTCCAGTTCTTCCTTGCTGGCAACAAGCAGACAATTGTCAATAGATCGGCCCTTTATCTCCAGACTAATTTCAAGGCCTGACATCTGGGCGCTCTTCTGGCCTATAAATGCTCTAAGCCATTTTACAAAAAGAAGGTTTTTATCACGTGACCGCAGCAACTTCCCCTGGTCGTGCAGTTCATTGAGAAGATGTTCCAGGCTGTTCAGGGCTCCTGTAACCTCCGGGTCATGGAATGTTTCCGGGTGTTTTGAAATGAGCGAGCCCTTCAACGCAGCAAGGCAATAAAACCCGGGGTTATGAATTTTAAGACTCACATTTGACAGGTAATGAATCACACGCTCATTCAGGAGAAAGGACTTCAGCAAAGAATTATACAGGGAAAGAAAGGGATTCATATGCAAAAACTGCCAGAACCGCGGCCTGCGAGAACCAAGAACAACGGCGCCCAGATCCTGTCCTAACAAATGCAGGGGATAAGCTACATACGATTTAACCAGGCCGAGGCATTTCAAAACATACCCGCGCTCTTCTTCGGTGAGCCCCTGATCCGTCTGAATCCTGGCATAAAAGCGGGTCAACCGTGGATCTCCCTCTTCTCCTTCAACATGAAACGATACTTCCGGATCATCGCGCAGGATACTGCCTCGAGACGGCGAAAAATCGCGCAGAAATACCGTTCGGATCTCCTCACCGTGCCACACCAAGGTGAGGTAGTTTGATTCCTGCAGACTCGCGGTCTTCAGGAATAGAAGACCGGTATCGGCGGCGGACATCTTGATATACGCCTCTACCGCATCTCTGTAATCAACAGGTTTTTTGGAGGAGATAAGTCTGGAAATGGAAAGTAGCTTTTTGTGGGCTATATTGATGGCGACCCTGTTTTTCACATCCAGGATATAATCCATGACCAGGGCGCCGTATCTCCTGGCAAAGTCGTCAATGAGGCCTCTTTCTTCTTCACAAAATGGGTCTCTCCCACGATACCGACTGAGCTCTATAGTGCAAAAAACGTCTTGGCCTCTCTTGATCGGCGCAATGATTATGCTGGCAACAGGTTCCTTTAGTTCTCTAACATATCTTTCATCCATTGTGGCGACAAGTTCAAGAAAGGGGTTCGACTCAGCTTCTGTTCCTTTGGCCCAGATATCATTGACAAGGACACTGCTTCGAGTGGCCACCACTCGCCCGGTAAACCCGCGATAAGGGTCAAAGAGATGCAGATCCAGCCCCTTTTTCAACCAGAGTTCACCATCCTTGATAATGCAGACCTTTTCCACTCTCCCACCTTTGGGCAGGAGGTTGATCTGGCCAACATCCGCTTGAATTTCATCCACAAGGAGATGCAATACCTCATACAGGATCTGGTCCACGGCCATATCGTCTCCGGAGATAGCCAGGGATGGTATTCGCTGCAGGAGCCTGTCTCCGTTGACCATTCTTTTGGTGGAATTTAAGGCGTCAAGCATCAATTTTTGATTCACCATATTCGATAGATCTATCCACCGGGATCTGGCCTCACATCCAGGATCTCGACCTCATAATGAAGCGCTTTTCCGGCCAGCAGGGTAAAGAAATTTTTTGCGAAAAAGATTATGGCTTCACCTTCTTGCCACTGAATTTCTCAACAAATTCTTTGAAAAACTTGTCTTTTACCCTCCAGTCAGGGCCAAACCGGCGGTTGAAGACCCCGCCTGCCCTGTCAAAGGTCTTCTGCCAGATTGGCGTTCGGCCATAGATAACAATATCTTCAAGAAATGCCCTGATCTCCGACATCTGCTCTTTTGGAAGAAAAGAAACGGCGCCAAGTTCAATAGATTTCTTCAAGGCTTCGGGGGTTAAAGCATGGGCCGTCAGCATAATGGCAGGAAATCCCATGGTAACTGCAATTTTCAAGAGCTCAAAACCGTTTACTCCCATAATATCGAGGACAACCGCGTCATAAGTGTAATTCCGAAGGTGCTTGAGGGCCATGTCATAATCAGTCGCCCTGTGAATTTTGCACATGTGGAGCATTTCTTCCAGTGTGTCAAGAACATCAGGTTCATCGTCTACAATCAATATTAGTTTATCCCTTAGAGGGCTGTCTATGTCCATAGGTTTTTTCCCTTTCATACTATTGCTCTATCCCTGTGAATATGGCTTCCTCATTTTCGAACATTATTTTAAATTTTTTCCTTGAGTCTTGGCGAACCTTCTCCGCTTCTATCTCGTCCAATCCCCTACCTTTTATCCATATCTCGAGAAGGTGTCCACCAGGGAGCCACCTCTCCACCGTCTCCTTCTCAAAAACCCATGCCTTGTCTTCAATGCCCAGCGATGAAAGAATATCCCAGACATCTTCCTTTTGTCTTGCATCGCAGTACACGCACATAACACATTCCCCAAATGCAAACTCGCTGATCTCGGAACGGTCATATTTCGCTGCCGGAATAACCTTCTGCTCGACAAAATGGTCCAGCTTTTTGGCAAGCAGATCCAGTTCCTCTCTCGTGCCCCATACAATCCATTTGCCCCAATATTCCAGATATTCTTTGTTGGTGAGTTCTTTTCCTTTATAATTTATATAGTTATAGGTTAAATACACATGATCAGCCGGAACGATGAATATAAAATGAGAAGTTGCTTCATCCACTATCATAATTAGTGCCAGAACGAAAACCCTGAATTTTCACGCTGCCATGGGAGGGATATCGGTCATAGCCCAGGCATCGGACTGGCTTTTCCTATGGCAACGTGAGCCTTTTTGATGGTTGTGCGGGAAAACGTCTTTCTGCCGCCTTATTCAGGCACACCCCTCCATAAGGAGTGAAGAACCTCCAGGGATGGTCAAGATCGGCAGGAAACAGGACTACGCGACAAGCTGTTGCCTTTGCTTGATTTCAAGGCGTTGAACTCGCTTCAGTTCTTTTTGCTGAAGAACGTGACCCATGATTTGAATGTTTCTCGCTACAACGGCCAACGCGACGTAGCGCTTAAAGCCCTCTATCCCGTGGTCTCGGCAACGATCCAGACCATGGTTTTCCAAAGCGTTTATTGACGACTCGACGGCAGAGTGTTTTCGCCGGGCCTCACGAAACGCTTCGGAGTTTTCGATTTCCTTGTTGATGGCAGACAACTTCCCTTTGCGGGGGAGGACTACTTGGTCTAAGATTTCTTGCAGTTGAACCTGATTTCCGGGGCTGTGAAAGCCCTTGTCAAAGCTGCAACTGGTCAACTGCGGAAAACGCTCTTTGGTTTCCTTAATGATCGACACAGCAATCTGATCATCTGTTTCATGCTGCATCACCCGATGATGAAGGATGAAACCATACTGATCTTTGACAACACAGACCTTGAGACCCAATTCCTGAGAGACGCCAGCCTTGCCTTTGTTGATCCATTCGGTGTGCTCTTCAAAGAGGGAAAAGACCTTTTCGTGGTGTGGAATCGTTTCTCCTTCCGCAACCCTTCTACGAATTTGATCCATTTGCCTTTCAGCATGGGCAATGAATTTCTGGATCTCTTCGATCCTAAAATGGACCATCAATTCCGCGGATCGGATGGAATTGATTGTGTCTTTAGCTCTTTCAATGATAGAGTTGGCCGATTCCAGATAAGCCGTATGGGCGGCGATGATCAAATGCTCTCTTTTAGTTCTCTTGGTTTTGTCTTTCGATGTCGAGTGTTTCAGCTGTTGGGCCTTGCGAAAGCATTTCTTCACCTTCTTGAGGTTGTATAGGCCTTTTCGCCATCCAGACACGCCCAGATCATCGCATAAGGCCATGATCAAAACGATCACCTTGCGCATGGCGTCGAACAGCAAATTGATATCTGTCGGGTAATGGACATCGGTTTCAACAACAAATGAGTCACAGCTTGCTCTCAGTCCTTCGTCTTTTTTTTTACCGACAATCTGATAGCCATGCTGCAAGACAAGCTGGTTAATACGCTCTAAAACCTCAGGGGTAAACAAAGACAAATTGTCTTTGAGCGTCTGTAAAGGATAATACGATTCGTCAAAAACAGAACTGTGTCCGAGCATCAGCCTCAATGTCTTGTGGTTATTTGCTATATCCATCAGTTTGTCATAATCCCAATTGCAGGAAAGCCGTAACGTGCCTAAAACCAGAATCTTCCAGAGACCCATCCCCGTGCGCCCATTATTGAGATCCACACCTTTGGGGATTATGTCTCGGAGTATGGCGAAGACCTGGTTCCGAACATTGCGATTGCAATAGATCTCTTGAAGGCCCGTTAGCAATTTGGGGATCTCATCGCGAGACCGGAGATCGAACTTGATTTTCGCAATGTCAACTTCACCGAACTTCATCTGCATGTCGATTACGTTTCGCATCTTTTCTCCATGAAAAATTGACTTGCAGTCAATCTTGAAAGGAAATGTGTTTTCAATTTGCAAATACAGCTTTGGCAACCAAATCAAATAGATAATACCACAATTCCTTTCAGGACGGAAGTAAAAAGGCACGGCAGAATATACGAAATTGGAAGTTTTTCGTCACTGCAAAAATCGGCAACCACGCGAAATAGCACCAAAAGTGCTTTTCGTTCGGACACTAATTATTTCTCCTCTACGCGCAATTAACCGGCGGCTACTGATGGAATAATGTTAATGACATCTCCCTCTTTCAGATCTGTCTCCAAGGCGTTGAGATATCGAACATTTTCTCCGTTCACATAAATATTCACGCCGTCAACTATCTCACCGTTTTTCCCTCGCAAAGCCGTTCGAAATCCGGGATATTTCTCCTCCAGTCCATCTATGAGCGAAACGAGAGAATATTTTCCCTCCATTTTCCAGGCGATGACTTTGTTGTTTTCGGTAAAACGCGTGGCAAGAACACTTGTGAGTCTAATGGTTACTTTCATAAGTGGTTCCCCCCTGCGTCCTGCTTTTTTCACAAAATTTCATTCACTGAGAGTATTATTCAGGGCTTTTCTTGATAGCGCGGTAGTAACTATCGAGGTTATAAACGGCCGCAAGAGGATTATGCCCTAAAAGCCGGTCTTTGACCGCCAGAACAGTGCAGGGCGCCTCGGAGAACTCGAAGAATAGGGTATCGTGTCCGACACACAGTCCTAAAACTATATTGAAATCTGTTTTTGCCTCATTTAAAACCATAGCCTGAAGAACCGGATTGCATGCAGACTCAAAATATCCAGGCGCGATTTTCTGTTTATCCAGGATTCCGATCTTTTCCTTCGGGATTCTCCCCACCTTGCATATAACGGATGCTAATTCAAACCCTTTTGCCTTGAATAGTTCACCAACGATTTTTGCCTCGCGTCTGAGACCGACGCAAAAAACAAGCCCTAAACGTCTAAACCCCATTTTATTGGCAAATTCGTATATTTCCTGAATCCTCGGCTTAATCGGCTGTACGAAATCATAGCCATGGTCTTTATTGCCGTACCCCTCACCTTCCTGGATGGAAGATTGACGGGCAAAACCAAGCCAACCGGAATCCTCCAGCGTTTCTAATGCCTTTTGTGCGAGCGCCTCTTTATTATGGGTCGGGCAAGTCTCCGGAAACTTCCCATCCTCGCGACGGCAGAGCCTGTCTTTCCATTCGTATGGACATGATGAACACTCGGGAATAACGGATTCCTTTTTCATTTTATCCCTCCGGTTCCGCTTCACTGCAGCTTCGCGGACCCCCGCTTATAAAATTGCCCTTAGCCTCTTAGAAGACCTGTACCAATGCCTGCTCAATCGATACCTTCACGACATGGTTGATCTTTTTTCCCTCGTATTCGTTGACAAACCGATCGAAAAGATCACCCGACGTCAGTATTTCATCGGCCTTTCCCCACACTCTCCATCCCTTTCGGGTTCCGGAATCCAGCCCCATCATGGAGAGATACGGGTTTTCCTTAAGATTCTTGACCGTCTGGGGCGATCTTATGTCCACAAACACAAGATGTTGATCATCAAGGACCCGAAGAGAGCCTTTTGGCGATACATTAGGCTGTCCTTCTTTGCTTGCTGTTGCAACCATTGCGGGTTTAATCTCTGAGACAGCCTGTTTCAATTCCTCGGTGATTGTGATCATGTTGTCCTCCTTTGTGTTTTAAACGGCTCGTTTCCCCCGAATGGCTACAGGAGATTAATATTCCAGTTTTTCCATTCCTCAGGTTTCAAAGGGAAATGATAAACAGAGCACATTTCTTCAAATTCCGCACCTAAAGCTTCAATACCGTATTTTATGATTTTGGCAGTCTCAGCCACCTTTCGTCCCACCATCATCGCTGAAGTCATTGCATAGGAATCGTTTTTTACCGCAATATTTTTGCCGTCATCCTCGGCCCCTCTGGGTCCCAGCGGCGGTCCCGAATAGCCTGCGCCCCCTGTCCCCATACCAGCGACAGTGATGCCTTCAAGGATATGAAAAGCCCCGAGCATAATGCTGTTAACAACTTCTTGGCCCCCGAAAGAGAGCAGTGCAACGCTCGTTGCACCCCCTACCTTATAACCGAACGTCCCCTTGAAAGCTAAAGGCCGAAGCCTGTCCATGAATGTTTTCATCCGGCCGCTTACATTGGAAACATATACTGGGGAGCCCAGTATTATTCCATCGGCCTTTTCCAACATCGGATAGATCTTTTGCATATCGTCCTTAATGATACAGCCGCCGCCGCTCTTTCTGTCGGAGTCGTCGTCCTTAAAAATGCATTTGTTGCAGTGCCGACAATATTCGATCTTGAAATCGCTTAACTCAATAAATTCCGTTTTCACATCCTTTACTTTTTGAGCAGATCTTAAAGCCTCTTTGACCATGAACGAGGAATTACGGTTCTTGCGATGTGCCCCCGAAATACCCAGAACATTAACGGTTAGATTGCCCATGTACCTCTCCTCTCCTTCGTTGAACCAGCGCATTTTACTACGAAGATCATTTGATGACTTCTTGCAAAACCGGGCTTTATCCTTAATCGCAGCCGGAAAAATGTCGTTTTCTAAGCTCCGCCTTCTTTACTTTTCCCCATGAAGTCGTAGGGAGTGTTTCTATCACTTCGATTCGACCAGGAAATTTGAATCTGGCGACCTTCCCATCGAGGAATGCAATGATCTCTTCTTTAGAAATATTCAGGCCTTTACGACAAACAATAAACGCCATCCCTGTTTCCCCCCACTTCTTATCCGGAACTCCGATGATCGCCACATCTTCTATTTTAGGGTGGTCAGACAGAATTTTCTCAACTTCCGCGGGATAAACGTTCTCTCCGCCGCTCCGGTACATATCTTTTGCTCTGCCGACAATATAGAAAAAACCGTCCTCGTCCGTGTATCCGAGATCGCCGGTGTGGAGTACCGCGTCAACGATTGTTTCCCGGGTTTCTTCGGGCATGTCCCAGTAGCCGCTCATCACATTCGGTCCGGTTGCCACTATTTCGCCGGTTTCTCCAGGGGGAAGCGTTTCCCCCTGCTTATTCTGAATCCACACGTCACTGAAAAAATTGGGCAATCCGCACGATCCTTTTTTTAATTTGGCGGCATCTTGTGTCGGCATCAAAACCATGCCGGAATTTTCCGTCTGTCCAAATCCGGATTGCAGAACAAGTCCTTTCGCCTCAAGCTCCCTGAAAAGGGTGTCCGGGGTTTTTTCCCCTCCTCCGAAGATAACGCGAACGCTGCTCACGTCAATATGATCCAATATGCCTATTTCAAGGACGAATCGAAACATCGTCGTGAGTCCAAACACTATGGTTGCCTTGTATTTTTCAATGTCCAGAGCGAAACGGGAAGGATCAAATTGGCTTCTCATGAGGAGTGTTGCTCCCCGGCACAAAGTAGGAGCAGCGACTGCGCAAAGACCCGCGGAATGACAAAGAGGCGCCTGGGACAAAAATACGTCATTTTTTCGCATGTCCGTATAATCTATAATTTGAAAATTCTTGAAGTAGGTCTGCCCATGAGAAACTACAGCCCCTTTCGGGTCGCCGGAAACACCGGATGTAAAGAGGATGGTCAGTGGGTCATCCAGATCCACGGGTTTATCCGATACCGGCTCATCAGGACTGCAACTTTTTATGGCTTCGTGATAGTCGACCGCCCAGGCGGGACATTCAGAGCTTGAGGCGCCATTGCGCTTCAGGTAAAGAAACTTGCCGTCTTCCACGTCGACTGAATTGCGAATCGGCTCAATATGCTTCATAACCGTATCGTGAAACACGAGCAAACGACATGAACACCTGTTAAGCTGATACTCCAGTTCCCGCGAGACCAGGCGAAAATTCAAGGGAACAAAAACAAGGCCCAGCTTTGCGGCAGCAAAAAAGCATGCCAGGAATTCAGGACAATTCAATAAATTGGTAGCAATACGGTCACCCTTTTTGAGGCCCTTTTTTAGAAAAAAGTGGCTGACCCGATTGACCTCGTTATTGAGCGCTTTGTAAGTAATCGGGCTATCTTCATAAATAATGGCCATTTTATCTGGTGTAAGAGTTGCTCGCTTACTTGCTATTTTTCCGATGCTCCATCTCACAATGTATTTATCCTTATCAGGTGGTTCTATGGTTGCCGATACGCTTTACAGCGATATCCATTGGCATTCCCTTCTGGTATCGCCCTCCCGGACCACGAAGGTTTTTCTTTGCATTTTGAACTAGTTTATAGTATCCATACGTCGCTTTCATTCCATCCTCAATAGGCGTGTATTTAATCCCCAGCAGATGCTGCAATTTTGCTCCAGAATAGATAAGGTGAGAATCAAGCGGAAACGGTAAAGGAATTTTCTTTCCCTCAATTTCTGAAATGCTCATCTTATGTATGTTGATTTTTTCTGAACAAACTTCTTCAAAAACTTCCATTAATCTTTGATAGGATACGAGTTGTTCAGAACAAACATTAAACGCTTGATTGAAGACCATGCGGTTTCCCATACATCCTATAATGACTTTAGCCAGATCCACTACATAGATGAAAGTGAAAAGGGGGAGATCGTTATCGGGCACAATAACCGCCTCATTATCGGATATAAGATCAAAGAAGTATGTCTCCCTCGGGGCGTAGTTATAAGGACCGTATATAATTGTCGGACGTAAACAGGTGTAAGCAATCCCGCGCCTTGGGCATTCAAATTGCAGCTTTTGTTCACATCGCCATTTATTAAAAGCATAGTCCGCAGCCAAAGCGCCTAACTCAGGTTGAGGCCCTGAAAGCTTTGGCGCGTCCTCGCTCACCGGAAGATTCCTCGTATTTTCATAGATGCTCGTCGTGCTGATATAAATGTAATGAAAAATTTTTCCTGGAAGGAACTCAAGGATCTTTGCAATATCCACATCAGTTTCCCCGCAGAAATCGACAACTGCATGCCAGTTCAGAGGAGGCGCCCCTTTAACGATTTGCGACTCATCATGTCGGTCGCCGACGATTTCGGTGACCCCTGACATGTTGAGACGAACATTCCCGCGATTAAAGACAAAGATGTTATAGCGCTTTTCCTTTAAAAGCTCCTCGACAAAGACCCTGCCCGCAAAATAGCTCCCGCCCAAGATTAAAACATTTTCCATTTTCATAACTCCATGTTTGTATTGAAACTGCTGGCAGGAAGCATCGGAAAACTCAACCGGATCATTCCAAGCGATTTGTTTGGCCCCCATACCTTCCTTGAACGTCCGGCGAGCTGAATGCTTCGCGCAACGCAAGTTTTCAACCTACCCAGACATCCCGTTTCCTCAACCGGCTATCCTTGATCTTATCGTGGATGACAGGCCCGTGATCCAGGAGAAAGTCACTGCTTAACCCGGTCAGACCCTCTCTTCGCAATTCCTCAATAACTGCAACGCATATTTCTTCAAAGGTATCCGCTTTTGCCTTGGGAGACCCGGTGTTCAGGAGAGCGCTGATTCTATCATGAACGAACTCCCCGAGTATGGGAAGGCCCGCAACTGCTCGATGTCGCCATTTATAATATGGCGTGTAGCGTTTGTTCAGAAGAAACACCAGGGATAAGACATCGCTGCAAAACATGGTTTCCGCGCACTGGGCCGCATAATCCTCATTTCGGCGAACCGATCTCATATAGTTGTATTGACCCGATTGGGCTACAGTCATACAACGAGCGGCTATTTTAGCCAACCTTACATCCTCGGGATAAAATCGAAGCAAGTCTTCCCGTATTTCGGAAAACTCGCCGCCCGGATCTATGAATACGCTTCCATTGGTACACTTGGAAAGGGCTTCCTCGGGAAGAAACAACCACTCTTCCAGGGTTTGAGGAGAATGGGAAAGACCGATGAACCACGCATAAAAATCTCCCACCTCGAAAACGCCTACCCTGTGTTCGTACACTACAGTGCGCTCATATCCTTCAAAATTCCTGGGCAACCGATCATATTGCCGTTGAAGTTCCCGACCAACGATTTGATATTCCTCTTTTCCAAGCCACAGACAGAATCCGGGACCCCAATCGTGGTCTCTGGAGATCTCATCATCAAAACCATAGCATTCGGAACCTTCGCCGACAAGGCCTGCCGCGATTCGATCTTCGTACAGGGGGAATTTATCCCTGATCATACTCAAGCCATAAACGCTAAAAAACTTCTTGCAGAGTTCTAACCCCCTCATTCTTCCCTGCCCCCCCCATTAACCCGCCACACCTTTTCCTCTAATGCGGCAAGATCAGGTTTGCCCGAATTTGAATACGAGGACCTCTTCCCTGTCAATGTCTTTTTTTTGAGCTACAAGTTCGCCGATCCTTTCTGCCGTCTTTGCAGACACATACTTCTCCCCGCAGCCCAGACACAAGCCGGCGGGCACGTCCTTTATGACATAGAGTTGTCCTTCAAGACGGTAGTCGAAATTTCCGACGGTAATAATCTTTATTTCTTCACCACAAAAAAAGCATTTTCTATTCGCATCACTCACAGCATTATCTCCTGGTGGAAACCTGGTTTCCGGATCCTTCCATATTGGAGGGGAGGGGTAATAGGCCATGAGTATTGGAAGAAGGCCATCCTTTTCCTCAGCGAAGATCACATGAATCGCTTTTTCCCGGCAGCCGCCCACTGTCAGAAAGCTTCTGCCTCGCATGGGATTGCCGTGGATTTCGATAATCTTCCCTTTGATGATCGCATCCTCAATTTCCTGGATGTGGATCCCTCCCCCTGTGATGGATCGCACAACATGCTCGGAGATCTCATAGCGCTTGGCGGACACCAAAGCCCCAGCCGTTGTCAAGACGTCGCCCGCGTTTGACATAAAGGTCTTTTCGTCCACACCGGAGGTCTTCCGCATTATTTAAATCCTCGTGTTTTCCAATTCCCGGCAGCCGCCCCACCATGCCGGGTAGAAAGGCCCAGTCATCGGTTAGTCGGCCGCGCCATTGTCGATTATACGCAAAGCGACGAAACCAGGGTTCCGGGTCGGCATTCAGGGAGAGCAGAGAGGCAGGATCTCTCCAACATCAGGGGAACCTCTTCAAGCCTTCTTATTTTATAGAAAATTTCTCTGCCCTGTTCCCATGACAACATGGGAAATACCAACCCTTTGAATTTATCTTTCATTTCATCGAAGCTCATGGGGCGCCCTGGAAATCCCTTGGGTACCCTGATGAGGCGCTCCAACCTTCTCTCATCTTTTGTGAACACGATTGTTCTTGCTTCAAACATTTCCAATCCCGAATCAGGGTTTACGGTTACCTTTTTTCTGAATTGCGCCAACTCCGGATCAATCGCCATTTCTTTCGTAAACATATTTTGATGCACGGAACCTTTAACAAAGGCAAGCGCCACACAGTGCTGAACGCTGAATTTACATTCCAGTCTGCTTTTGGGGTGCTCATTGTTGACCACGCTGAAGAGCAGCTCCGCCAAGTCGACCCTGATTTTAGAAACATCGTCAGCATCTATATTCTCTTTTTCTTTTATGTCGAGGATGGCTTCAATGATGGGGTGTGTCGCCAGCGCAGAGGCATAGGGCTTAAAAGCCACGTTCAAAATCTGATATTCCGCCCCCAGATTTTCCGTCAATTTTTTCAGATCAGGATTGTCGGAATAGACATTGCCAATGCCGAACCGTCCTTCAAAAATTTGGTGGGAACTATCAAATCCTCTTTTGGCCAGAAGGGCCGAAAGCGCTCCATCCATGGCGGCTTTTCCCGCCTGAAAGGGTTTGCCCATTGTCCCGAAAACCTGGCGCAATCCACCGATCTGGGCGCCGGCAATCCCATGGGCGCTTACGACCTCATCCGAGGTTAATTTCCCTTAGGTAAACCCCCGGCTTTGCCGGGCGACTCATCAGAGTTTGACATTTACGGGAACATGGCGTTCTCTGGAGTTCTATATCCACATTTGTAGAAGCAGGAGCCTGATGTGCAAAGCTTCAAACGAGTTGAAGCCAAGGCAGAATTATTGGAGGCTCCTGTCTCTTTTGTAACGATATGACCTTAAACTAGACTTGGTCTCCAATCGCTGACGCTAAAAAGGGCTGCAGCGAACATGATGTTGAAAAAGAGGCGAACACTTTCAAAATCAAGTTACCAATTTAAAGCAAGGTCGTGCCACCTTTGAGGTGGCCAATAAATCAACCGCTTTGAGCGGTTCACATATTACAAGCCTCCGGCTTTGCCGGAGGTGTGGTGACTTCAAAAGCTTGGCAGTTGCCGCCGCTGCGCCGAAACGTCCAATCGTGGATGTGGCATGCCAGCCAAGTTTGTAGTGAGATAATCCTGCGGCTGAACCGATCCTCGTTGCAATTTCAAAACCCAGGGTAAACGCAGTGATCAGATCTTTCCCGGTTAACTTCTTGTATTCCGCCACCGAGACTGACAATCTCACATGTCCCTCCTGATTGCATCACTGCCGAGCACCGCTCAAGCAGCTTTCAGCATGGGCCAAATCACGATAGCCACCTTTTTGAAGCAGCAGCTCAAGAGATGTCAATGATAGATTTCCCCCCTTTTCCGAGGCATTCCTTACATGTTCATAGTATGCTTTCAGCGTATTGTTGCCATACGTTTCAAGCTCGCTTCGAAGATATACGGAAAAATTACTGCCGTCGCCGGTGGGATCGGTACCTCTGCACATCCTGTTGTAGATGGCGGGGTACCTCTTTTTCAATTCGTCCTGCCACCCGGTTTCGATTACTACTATTTTTTCGATCAAGGGGTGAACTTTCAGGGGAGGTATCAGATTGTCCATCCTGGCGTATTTTTCGGCAAGGAGATTTCTGCCCGCATTCAACGCATTTTTGAGATCATGAAGGTATGACTTCAGAATTCCCGGGGACCACGTTTCAAAAATACCTGCCCGGATTTTTTTGAAGGTATCGGGAGCGGATTGACAAGGCGCAGGGCCTCCAACGCTTTTCACCCTCTGAAACATCTCCCACTCAATATTCAGTATCTGTTCTATTAAATGTTGAGATTCAGTCATTTTCCCGCTCCCGCTATCTGCTATGCCGCAAGAGAGACTTCACCAGGCCCGGCAGATCAGCCATATTATCCAGGAATTGCACAAGTCTTCCGTATTCTTTCCTAAGCGATTGTTTGTTTGAAGGTCCGCATCCAATGCCCAATGTCAGCAGATTAATCCTCTTTTTCTCGCAGAACTTTATGGCGTCACTGACCCCGCACCCCCAGTTAGATGCCCCATCGGTGATATGAATGATAAACGGTTTCTTGTTGGTTCTCTTCAGTCTGCATCCGGTAGCAATAATGGCCTCGCCGGAAGCGGTTTTCCCATGTGGCGTAACCGAATAAAAGACGCCTTTACTGAAAAGTTCCGTAAAAAAGCACTTGTCTCTAACTTCGTTATAGGCCAAAATCCTGGCATTTCTGTTGAATATTTTAGCCGCCGAAAACAACGTTTGCCATACCGTCTCAGATTGACTCCATTTTGTCGGCTCAGCCATGGAACCTGTGGCATCAACCAGAAAGACGATATCGTTTGGCAATTCAAATTGATCTTTTCTAAGCTGGAATACCGTACCCGTTGTTCCAGCCCTGTAGAGTCTTCTCCGGTCAATTTTACCGGCCTTCAAACCTCGATTGTAGATCGTCTTCCTCTGAGCTGCAGTTTTGATAATCATTTTCAAGCTTTGAAGGAGCTTTTTGTCTACTTTGTTCCCTGCCTGCAGGACAACGTCGCCACCCTCAATGCTTACGACCTCTTCGGCATTTTCAACATTTTCCCGTACAGCTTCTGTAAAATCAGGATTTTTTTTCTTAATCGCTTTTTCTATTAAATCCTGAAAACTATGAACGATGTTTTTTGCATTATCCGCGCTGTCATCAGCATCACCAGCTTCAATATCATTCCGGATTTCAGGAGATTGACGAATCATTTCCTCCCTATCCATGGGCCAAAAACGGGTATATTTGAAAAAATCAGGCCAAATTGATGCGTAGAGCTTTAAACGAAATTGTCCACGTTCCGTAACACCGCTGATCTTTGGACATTCGTTTATGAGTTGATCAACAATGGAATTCAGTAAGAGCAGGGGCTCTTTATAAAAGGATTCAAGCGATAATCCACTGATCAGGCCGCTCACGGATGTGTCTTTATATTCATTTTTGTATCTTGTTCTGCTTCTATCAGCCGCTATTTCCCACCAAATATAGAGAAGTTCGATAATCGTTGGTGGTTGTAAAAATTCTTTTGATCTTTCAGATATCTCCCATTCCCGCGCTTTTTCGGTATAACACCCCAGCACGCTCAGGTTGGAGAGACCATCCACATACACTTTTTCGCACACATCAAAAAGCAGGTTAAACACCCCGATTCTTGAATAGGTCGTCGATCCTTTCAGTTGCGAAGTTGCCAGCTTTTTGAAGCGCTCGCTCCATTCGATTTTTTGATAGGTTTTCTGGATGGTCTGCCCCACTATAAGATCCGTTTTAACAGCGGGTAAAGGGTAGCTGCCCAAAATAGGGGCGGCATTAATTCCTATGCCATCCACATAATTCATACCCAACCAGTAGATGTTGCCTACATTTCGCCCTATGTAGGAAGCAATTTTTCTCATAGACACCAGTAATTTTCCGAGTTCGAGCGCCTCAACGGGCGATGTATCCCTTCTCCAGAACGAGGAGAGCCCACCCTCGGCTGCAAAACAGAATCTGTCTTTTATTTCCCTGATATCTTTTGGTTTCCTTGGATCCATGTTTCACCCATTTTCCACTTTTATGAGATCACTTCTTTGGTAAACCTCAAATACTCGGAAGTCCCCTTTTCCAGGTAGCCTTTTCCCATGTGGAGTGAGAGAAGAACCGACTCGAGGACCTCTTTGCTGGTCTGAAGGCTTATTGAGACCGCCTGTTTCAAGCTTCCACCGCACGCCATTACTTCCCCTATCATAAGGGACGTTCTGGTCGATACCTCCAACTGAAACTCCGAGTTGCCTCTCAATGTATTGACAGCACCTATAATATCATCCGCCTGCTTTTCGGTTATGCCGGTCTTGCGGAGCAATACCTCCTTTTCAACATCATTCGGAATATAGTCCATAAGGAGTATGTAAAAACGGTCGCGCAGCGCCGGATCAAGGAGTTCGGTGCCAATAAACTCCTCCCCCTCGTTAAGCGTTGCAAAGAAGACAACGCCTTCAGCCACATTTAAGAGGCCCAATTCATCCATCCACACCTTACGGTCGTCGGACAGGATAGAAAACAACATATTGAGCGCTTTAGGATGCTCCGGCCTGTTAATTTCTTCCAAATGGATCACGCAGTTGGGAGTTTGCAATGCTTGGGGAAAGAGAAACTGGTTGTATCTTGTTTCTCCATCCCTTAAAACATATTCACCGAAAAGCTGTCCCGGTTCCGAGAGAATACCCACCTGAAACGTGGCTAATGGTTTATTAAAGACTGCTGCATATTGTGTCACAAGGGAGGATTTGCCGCATCCCTGTCTGCCTGTCACCAGCACGTTAACGGGGTGCTTCTTGGAAATTTGATGGACGATTCGCAGATCATCCAATATTTCATTACTGATGTAAAAAAACGGATCCTCCTTTGGAATGATCAAGTTTTCGATATTCAATTCATTATCCATTTTTTTCTACCTCTTAAAAAAGAAATAAAATTGCCGAAAAACCTACATTCGATAAGGTTTTTCGGCGTGGTTCATGGGTATGTATAATCTTTAGTGGATTAAGTTACACATGATCACGGAAGCTGAGTTCGCCCTCCTCCCATTTAGCGCATGTCATATTGTAACGATCCTTGATCATTCTCTGCCAAATAGCGCCTTGATGCGTCCGTGATACCGTACATTGCCCTTTTGACGGATCGGTTGGATTGGCAATCTGCCATTTACATTTTACGCACGGCTTTTTCGTTCCCTTTTCCAGGGTCATTGAAATTGAGGATTTTGGAAATTCCATAAACACTACCTCCTGTTATGCAATCGTTTAACCGTGATTTGCGTCAGCAGCCGTATGCCCGCATTCTTTCAGCGTAACTCCGGAATCACCGGATGGTCCGCGCGTCATACCGCGGGCACACAACCGCTATTTTTTCCGGAGTTTAGGCATTAGCAAATTCAACGCCCAATTGATCAAACTCATAAGGGTTAAAATCCTGTTCGTGTCGGGCGATGATTGTATTTTGGCCGTATGTGGAAACATCCACAAACCGTGCGCTGAAACCGGCGACCCGCACAATCAGATCGCCGTGTTTTTCAGGTTCCTTTTGCGCGGCCCTCATCTCTTCGGTGCTGATGCAGTTGAATTGGACGTGGTCCTCCTTCAGGTCATGCCATGTCTTCATGTAGGCATGCCAGATATCGAAGCCGTGGGTGCTTCTCATCAGGGGTACGGGCAAACGCTGGTTCAACAGATTGAATTTCTGGGTTGAGGAATTGATTTTGGAAACCGACTTGAGTACCGCTGTCGGTCCCTTCTTATCCGTCCCGGCCATGGGCGAGACGCCGCCGTCATCACAGGCTTCACCGCCGTACCTTCCGTCAGGGGTGGGACCGGTGCGGGCGCCGATAAACAGATAAGCGCCAACGGCCTGTCCGCCCGGCATGGGCGAGACGCCTGAATACATGGTAATTGTTTTGAATTTTTTTGCAAAAACATCCTCGTAAACGCGCTTTACGATTTCATCAGCGTAATCGTCATCATTTCCCCATTTGGGAGCGTTCACAAAGTCTTTACGCATCTTCTCATAGCCTTCCCAGTTGGCATGAAGGGCGGCAATCAACTGATCCATGGTATATTTCTTGTCATCATAGATCAATTTTTTGCAGGCAATGAGAGAGTTGCAGGCAACGATATTGGTCATGCAGTTGTGCCACGGATTGGGAAGTTCACTCAAAACCATGGCATCCACCCCTTTTTCCATGCACCCGTCATCAAGGCTTGAGACAAATGGCAATTGGGAATACCGACCCTGGTAGTAGCGGGTAACGTCTTTGGCTCTCCACACCAGATCGGCACAGTATGAAAATTGCGTAGAAAATGCCTGAAAAAGTTCCTCGAAATTTTTAAAATCTCTCGGATCACCGGTCTTGGGCCCCAACTGCATATCAGAATGGGACCAGTCATACCCATCGCTGAGTGTAATCTCAAACATCTTGGCGGGCAAGAGCGAGCCGCCGCCCTCGGTTCTTGCCTTTTGGGTTTTTCTTCGCCCGACATGTCCCGGAGACATGCAGAGTTGAAGCGCCCAGTCCCTGGCCTCTTCCTGGGTAGCGCCCCATTTTTCGTGAAGCTGCCGCATGGCCACCTCATCATTTTTTATAGAAGGGTAGCCCAGGCCGCTCCGAACGCACTCAAACACCAGCCGTTTGGTTTTTTCCCTTCCAATGGCGTTCCACCGGAAACCGATAGAAGGCTCCGTGGTGCGGATGTTTCTTGCGGCCTCAAGTATGGCGTCGGACATGTCGTTGCATCCGTCCGTTCCATCGGCATTCACGCCGCCGATTGTCAGGATGAAAAGATCGTTTGATCCCGGAAAAGCTTCCCTGTACGCCCGGTTTTTTCCGCATCCGTGTTCGGAGACCTTCAGCCGCTCACACTCCACAAGCTCCACGACATCCTGATGGGTCATGGGTTGGAATGACTTGTCGATGACGCTTATTTTATAATAGGGCCACAATACTTTATCTTCCTTTTGAGCGTATCCGCTGGCATAATTCTCCAGAGAGTGGCATATGAGATAAGTAAACCATTTTGCCTGCATGGCATCGCGCAACCCCTTGGCAGGTTCTGCGGGAACACGCTGACAGATATCTGCAATTTCAATCAACTCCTCTTGCCGTTTTGGATCGGTTTCAAAATGTTCCGCCACGATCTTGCACAGTCGGCCATGCCTCCTGGCCCATGAAATCACGGCCTTGTCAGCGATAACCATCGCATCCCAGTTGTCTATTTTTTCCATCAATGGAAGTCTTTCTGGGGCATTCCAGTTCTCCGCCCTCATTGTGTCCATTGCGTTTTGTTTGTTTTGTTCCGCCATTTCTATTCTTTTGAGCAAGCCGTCTTCAAGCACACTCTCGTAGGGAGGACAAACGCTGTTGTATGCATTGGCAAATGCAGGCGGTTCCATTGAGGTAAACTGGTACATCTGCAACAGTTCTTCCGGGCTAAAATAGCGTTCCCCCAGCGCCTGAATGCTGTGCGCTTTCCAATATTCGTTGCATTCAATGGCTTCCTCTCTTTCTTCGGGGCAGTTCTTACTCTCAATATAGTCCCGGACGGTCATGTAGGAAGTTTCGGGATACAGGGGAAGCTTGTCCGGATGTTCCGCGTTGAACCCGACAACCAGTTCATCTTCCTGAAGCACCAAAGTACACTTGTTCAAAATATTTGCAAGCCCCAACGCCCTTCTAATTGCGTTGGGTTGCCCCACCGTTTCCTTGTGGGACTCGGTAAGAAAGCGCATTCTTTCGATGCCCCCCTTCAGGTTCGGATCGACAAATTCACCTGTGGCCGTATGTTTGTACCGGCACCGCGCCTTTAATCTTTTGGTTCTCTCTGTTGAAGGCCTTGCAAGGTGTTCGTGCAACTCCTCATCGGGAATATCATTTTCCTCCGAGTATTCCAGTGGAAATTCTATGACTTCGTCGCGATATTTCACCGCTTCAGCAACTCTCGCCATGATAAAATCCTCCTTTAATTTGTTGTACAGAATTTATGTTGCGCGCTTTACATCTTGCGCACTCATCTCCTGATCCGCGAAAACGGGCTTTGACAGCCAGAACTTCCCTTTTTCGTCTTTCTGTTCTACAACAAAATCGCCTTTTCCCGGCTCAAAATCATCCGCATCTTCAGGAATGGGAAAAAAATTCTTGTGATCTCCATACTTGGGCATTTTTACACCTCCGCGCTTTAGTGGTTTGCCATACCGGCTGAAGCAATTCCAACTTCAGCACCGCACTATCCGATTATGTCCGAACCCTCCGTCACCTCCTTTCTTTGGATTTCGTCCCCTTATCGCCTCCCATGCCAACTAAACCTCCGACGGTCAGATCCTTGATATGCGCCCGTTTAAGGCCTTTAGCTAAGGGCATCAAATATTTTCCGGGGATTTGCTTTACATCCTTGTACTTATATGTGTCATCGCGGGCAAGGAAACGGTATTTACCTTCCCCATAGACATGATAGGGGAGAATATCTACACCGACGAGCCTATCGGCAAACTGGCTTAAAAAGTTTCCATAGGCCTCAAAATCATCATCAGAATCATTAAAATCCGGAATAATAGGGAGATGAATTCTCACGTTTGCTTTTGACACCACGAGTTTTTTGATATTTTCAAGGATAGGCTCCAAAGGCCAGCCAATCACCGCCTTATGCTTTTCCGGATTAAGTGACTTGATATCCACAAGAAACAGGTCAACATAGTCCAATAACGGTCGAATTTTGTCCCATTTTTGGAAACAACTGGTTTCAATGGCTACATGAATCCTTTCGTCCTTTAATCTTTTTGCCAATTCGAGCGTGAATTCAGGGAAAAATAAGGGGTCCCCCCCACTGATTGTGACGCCACCTCCGCTGTTTTTAAAAAACGGTCGATCAGCTACAGCCTCCTTCACAATGGCCTCAATTGACATATCCTGGCCTACCTCGGATCTTGCGCCCGCCAAACATGCATCGACACATTTCATACATGCAATGCATTTGGTCCGGTCCAGCTCAAGAACGGGTTTATTATCGGCGCCGGTTCGCATTGTGGAGGCGCCGGTGGGACAAACGTCAACGCAACGGCCGCAATTTGTACATTTGTCAGAGTAGTAATAGAATTCCTTTTTTGGACTCTGGGTTTCGGGATTATGACACCAAGGGCAATGCAAGGGACATCCCTTTAAAAATATGGTCGTCCTGAAACCGGGTCCGTCCTGCAAACAGAACCTTTGAATTTCCGTGATAAGAGGGACCTTTAGCCGATTTTCCATAATAATTATCTCGTTAAACCACCAGCTCCGCTGGTGCGAACCTAATTTCCTTGTCTTCCTGTGCGATGAAAGGCACTGGCATAGAACGATCCATCAACTACGGCATGCATTGAGCTGGATTCAAACATATATATAATTTTTATAGCTGTCAAGATTTTTTTACTGGATTGCAAATAATATTCTTAGGACATAGGGTTTTCTAAATACTGCCTGAAGCGAAAACCCCCCTTTCGCATAAAAGGCGGGCAGGGGGGATTGGATAAAAAAGGAATTTTGCCGGTTTCCGTTCGGGCACTAAATATGGATGATTAAAAATCAATCTCACAAAACATGGAAGGCTTTGGTTACAGGCAACCGCTTAACCTCGTCGAGAAGCCGAGATCTATGCTCCATAAAAAGGGAATATATAAGGAGGGGTAGGTCGAAAGCGTTTTGAATTAATTAAGGATAAATACATTTAAAATATGGGAGGAACGGAAGGGAACTTTTTCAGCAATTTGAAGCTCAATGTCATTAACTTAAGCCCTTGATTATGATATAACAATCTTATATTATTGGATAAAGCGCTTGACATAGGGATCTAAGCATGGTATACTTACTTTCAATAACAACAACCCCTTATCGTTACGAAAGGAGCATCCCATGCAAAAAAATCTTCGAAATTCTAACTCGTTTGGCACGGAACCTGCTTTGCGATATATGTGCCAAACTTATTGAAGTTATTAGTAAAAAAATATCTTCACCAGAATTTGTCGCCCGTAACCGACAAACCAAAAAGGCTTTTACTCGTCAGAGAAAACTTCCCTTCCCCGTTTTGATCGCTTTCCTCCTTAACTTCGTCAAGGGATCTTACCAGGATGAACTGGATAAGTTCTTTAAAGCCATTCATCGCCTTGATGTCGCTCGGAGAGTCGTTTCAAAAGTTGCCCTGGCAAAAGCCCGAATGAAATTGAAATTCGAAGCCTTTATCGAATTAAACCAGCATCTGGTCAATTACTTTGAAAAGAGCTTTGACACCATCACCTGGATGGGATTTCGATTGCTGGCTATCGATGGCTCTACGGTACGGTTACCTCACATCGAGGCGATTGCAGACCATTTTGGTCTATGGGAGGTACGTCAAGGAACCCCATCACCCATGGCAAGAGTTTCCCAGCTTTTTGACGTCCTCAACAAAACCACGGTCGATGCTCTCATTTATCCAAAAGGTTCCGGAGAACGTAGGCTGGCCGCACAACATCTGCTCAAGGTAAGATCCGGGGACTTGATCCTTTTGGATAGAGGATACCCCGCATGGTGGCTGTTCAGCCTGATCCTCTCAAGGAATGCCGAATTCTGCGCCAGGATATCATGTACCAAATGGAAGGCCGTTAGAAAATTCTTTCACTCGGGCGTGGCTGAGAAAACCATTTCTCTGTCTATCCCCGCTACCTCTGTCGCATACTGCGAACAAATGGGCTTACCTACGCAACCCTTGAAGCTCCGTCTGATCCGCGTTGAAAATAATGGCCAGGTCGAGGTGCTGATTACCTCTCTTCTCGATATGGGCAAATACCCCATAGAGATCTTTCGTGATCTATATCATCTCAGATGGCCTGTGGAAGAG
>Ga0209270_1001933_pt1 | contig 24550 bp, 14 predicted proteins | sample MTBAKSrepl1MetaG_FD_187456 | JGI IMG/M metagenome (GOLD analysis project Ga0209270, IMG submission 187456) | Enrichment culture microbial communities from Arthur Kill intertidal strait, New Jersey, USA, that are MTBE-degrading - MTBE-AKS1... | ecosystem: Environmental > Aquatic > Marine >...
ATTCAATCATAGAATGAAATCGACTGATATTAAAATTAAACTTGATGAAATCGGTTCAACCGCATGGCTTGCAATGGACGGGGAGAAAAGTGTTGGGGACATCGCAAAAATAATGGTTGATAAACTAGGGGAGAAAGTTCACCCGGTTGAAGAAAGATTACCAAAATTTATTACTCATTTATATGAGCAGAAATATATTTCATTCGTAGAAATTAATAAATAAAGGAGAAAATCATGGGCGGAATATTAGGCCATTTAAAACCTGTTGACTTGTGGAATCATTTTGAAGAAATCTGCAAGCGCCCTCACCCTTCAAAAAAGGAAGAGAAATTAGTTGAATATGTTGTCGGTTTCGGTAAGAAAAATAATTTGGAAGTATTGAAAGATGATTTCGGAAATGTGTTGATCAAAAAACCGGCTACTCCTGGTAAAGAAAATTTAAAGACGGTAGTTCTCCAGGGGCATTTGGATATGGTTCCGGAAAAGAACAGTGACTCATCTTTCAATTTCGAAAAAGACTCGATTCTTCCTCAAATTGAAGGCGATTGGGTTAAAGCGGCAGGAACAACATTAGGCGCCGATAACGGTATCGGGCTTGCTGCTGCACTTGCGGTTCTTGAATCGAAAGATATTGAGCATGGTCCGATAGAAGCATTATTTACACTTGACGAAGAAACAGGGATGTTTGGTGCTAACGCATTAAAACCCGATTTCCTAAAAGGTGAGATAATGTTGAATATGGACTCAGAAGAAGATGGTGCTCTGTATATCGGCTGTGCAGGAGGTAAAAACACTCTTGCAAAATTTTATTATACACCAAAAGACGCTCCGGCAAAAACAATTGCTTATGAAATTACTGTATCGGGCTTAAAAGGGGGCCACTCCGGTTTAGACATTCACATGGGCAAAGGTAACGCTATCAAAATATTAGCTAGGTTACTTTGGGAGATGGGGAAAAAATATGGTATCCGCTTAAGTAAAATTAATGCGGGTAGTAAACATAATGCTATTCCTCGCGAAAGTTTTTCGTTGGTTTATGTGAAAGAAAAATTAGCCGAAGAATTTGTTGAATCTTTGTTGGAATTCAACAATATAATTAAAAACGAGCTAGGTTCAGTTGAACCAAATTTTAAAATAACTGCTAAACCGGTTAAATCGAAAGCAAAAGTAATTGATACTATTACTACCGCCAACTTATTGAAAGCACTTTACGCAGTGCCGCACGGTGTACTGAAAATGAGCGCAGATATTCAAGGACTGGTTGAAACATCAACAAACTTGGCTGTTATTACAACTACGAGTAAAGCGGTTTCTATTATTACTAGTCAAAGAAGTTCGGTTGATTCTGAAAAAAATGACGCGGCTAATACAGTCGCTTGTGTTTTTGAACTTGCAAAAGCAGAAGTTAAGCACGGTGACGATTATCCGGGTTGGAAGCCCGATATCAATTCTCCCGTGCTGGGCATAATGATAAATCTTTTTAAAACAAAATACGGCAAAGAACCTGAAATAAAAGCTATTCATGCAGGTTTAGAAACCGGAATCATTAAAGAAAAATACCCTAACATGGATATGATTTCTTTCGGTCCTACAATTATGGGAGCTCACTCCCCGGATGAAAGAGTTCAAATTAGCACCGTGGTAAAGTTCTGGGATATTTTGGTAGACGTATTAAAAAATATACCGCAGAAATAAAATCTTTGAAGGGGATGAAAGTCCCCTTCGGTTTTTTAAACTAACCAGAAGATTATTATGGAAAACAATACAAATGCAAAACAGGCGCCCACTAATTTTATTCGTTGGATGGTATTGCTGCTTATCAGCCTGGCAATGTTCGGTAACTATTATATTTATGACAGCATTAGTCCGCTGGCAGATTTATTAAAAACGCAATTAGATTTTTCCGATGCAAACATCGGTTTACTTAATGCGATTTATAGCTTCCCGAATATAATTATGGTGTTGGTTGGCGGAATTATTATTGACAGAATAGGCACACGTAAATCGGTATTTATATTTACGGTTCTAATTATGATAGGCGCACTTGTTACAGCCGTTAAAGGGGATCTAATTTTCATGGCAGCTGGAAGATTGATTTTCGGTCTCGGTGCCGAATCGATGATTGTTGCAATTACAACTATCATTGCAAGATGGTTTAAAGGGAAGGAATTATCATTTGCATTCGGTCTTAATTTAACAGTTGCAAGGCTCGGCTCATTTCTTGCCCTTAACTCACCTTCATGGGGAAAAGGCTTATACGAATATTGGCAATCGCCGCTGTGGGTTACCGTGGGTGCCGGCGCATTCGCGTTGATATGCATTCTTGTGTATTACGGGATGGATATTTACGCATCTAAAAATTATTTACTCCCTAAAGAAGGGAACCAGGATGAGATTGTTCTGAAAGAAATCTTTTCTTTCGGAAAATCATTTTGGTTTATTACTGCTCTCTGTGTTACGTTTTATTCTGCAATGTTTCCGTTCCAGACATTCGCGATTAAATTTTTCCAGGAAGCTCATGGAACAACCCGCGAAGTTGGCGGAGCTTTATCGAGTATGCTTACTTTAGCCGCAATGATTTTTACACCTTTGTTTGGGTTACTAGCAGATAAAATTGGGAAGAGATCATTATTAATGATGTTCGGCTCACTTTTAATTGTGCCGGTCTATTTGATGATGGCTTATAAATTTGGCCGCCCTGATGTGTTATCGGAAAGTTCTTACATAAACATTAGTTTGGAATTCTTCGACTTGGTGGCTGCAATTCCGATTTACCTTATACTTCCCATGACGATGATGGGAATTGCTTTTTCGTTGGTACCTGCTGTTATGTGGCCCTCTGTGGCAATCGTGGTTGATGAATCCAAACTTGGTACTGCATACGGCTTGATGACAATGATTCAAAATATAGGTTTGTTCGGTTTCAATATGTTGATTGGTTTTTCTAATGATATTGCAGGCGCAAGTGCAACAAACCCTGATGGGTATAATGTAGGAATGTGGATATTTTCAATTTTAGGTTTTATGGGATTGTTATTTGCATTCTTATTGAGAAAGAGTGAAATGGGGGCAGGCGGCCATGGATTAGAAGAAGGATATAAAAAATCATAAATGGAATCATTAAAGAAATTTTATCCTGTTAAAGCATGTAGGTATGAAGTAAAAGATGGTGTAATTACTTTGTTTTATAAAGACCCGAAACCATCAATCATTTTAAAATTGTTCTTTAAAAAACTTGCTGATAAGGAACTGAAATTTGATCTGGATGATATAGGAGCATTTATTTGGAATCTTTGCGATGGTAAAAACAAAGTATCTGATATAGTTGAAAAAACACGGATTGAATTCGGAGATAGAGTTGAACCTGCAGATAATCGTGTCGATATATTTATTCGTCAATTGCGGAAAGGTAAGTTCATAAACTTATATACTAAAAAGTGATATTCTTTTGTTTTTTTTTATTAACTTTATATCACTAACGAAAATTGGAATACTCTATATGATAAAAATTTATAAAATACTTTTTTATCCGGTAATTTTGTTTTTGGGATTCTTTTTTCCAATAGGCGAATTAAATGCGCAAACATTCGGATTCGGGTGTTTGGGATTAAGCGGATTTTACGGGGGTTATTCCATTCAGCAATTTAACGCAGACGGGTTAAATGAGAGTATTAAATTCCATTACGAAGAACTGGGCATTACTGATTCTGATATATCATTCGGCGAAGCAAGGGGACTGCGTGTTGGTGCAAATATTTTCAGAGCTAAGTTTGATAGATACTTCATTACATTGAAAGGATACTATCAATTTCTTAAGGAAGAAAAATCTATCAGATCAACTGCTGCTTCAGGAATCTACGACGATGTACATAAACTTGAATTAAATCATTGGGGCATAGCCCTTGATTTCGGAATGCCTCTTCTTGGTTTTATTGATTTGAAACTGGTTGAAGGAGGCATCATTTTGTATAATGCCGAAGTGAGGTCCGAGTCGACATTTAATAACTTGGATTTACCGGAAGTCATATATTCAGATTCAAAATCTACGATGGGTTATTATTTGGGCACCGGTTTAATAATTCATATTATACTGGATTATATTAGTATTGAAGGCACCGCCGTTTATAATTTTATGGAAATAAAAAGTCTTAATGAACCCAATGGGTTAGTTCTACCTGTAAGTTCGGTTAATAAAAATTTGGTTGAATCTGGGAAACTTGCTGCTGCGGTTCAATTGAATGTTGGTTTCCCTTTATAGAAAGGAGATAAAAATGGCATTAACAAAATTAGACAAAGCCGCTCAAATCGCTATACGAGATTGCATGGGGACTAAGAAAAAAGAATCGGTGCTTGTTATTACCGACAACAAAACAAATGAAATTGGTTATGCATTATATAACAATGCAATTAAATTAGGGCACGAAGCTTTATTTATTGAAATGAAAGAACGTGGAATGCACGGGGAAGAACCCCCGGATTATATCGCTGAACTAATGAAAAAATTTAACGTGGTTTTATGCCCTACCGCAAAATCACTTACACATACAGATGCAAGAAGAAACGCATCGGCGCAAGGGGTAAGGGTTGCTACTTTTCCCGGCATTACTAAGGATATTATGATAAGAGGATTGGGAGCTGATTATAAAAAAATTGCAGAACGCACACTTAAATTGAAAAAGAAATTTGAAAAGACAAAAATTGTTAGAGTTACTGCTCCCAACGGTACAGATATAACGATGGATATTTCAGGAAGGAAAGCTATTCCAAGTAAAGGACTCTTCCACAAAAAAGGTGAAGGGGGTAATCTACCTACCGGCGAAACATTTGCAGCCCCTATTGAAGGGACATCTAACGGAGTATTTGTTGTAGACGGTTCCATGTCGGGCATTGGTATGATGGGAGACCGAAGTATCAGAATAGAAGTAGTTAATGGTTTTGCAACAAAGATTTCAGGAGGACCCAAAGCCAAAAAGCTTATTGGCATCCTTGATAAGTATGGTAGAAATGCCCGTAGTATTGCCGAATTTGGTGTAGGTACAAATGACAAAGCACGTCTAAGCGGTAATCTTTTGGAAGATGAAAAAGTGATGGGGACTGTACACATTGCCCTTGGTAATAATATTACGATGGGAGGAAATGTAAATGTACCAATCCACCTGGATGGTGTCATTAAAAAACCGACTGTCTATTTTGATGGACAGGTAATAATGAACAATGGGAAATTATTGATATAAAAGAATGACATTTCTTAAATTTAAGAGAATAGCAATATTGTCTTTTCTCGCTTTATTAGCCGAATTTTTATTCGGCTAATTTGTTTTAAATGAAAAGTGACTTACTTTTTTGAAATTCCACTCTTATTTTCGTATTTTTACACTCTTAATTTTAGGGAGATTATGAAAGTATTAAAAGATTTAAATGAAGATCAAATTAAAGCTGTAGAGTACAATGCGCGTCCTCATATGATTGTAGCAGGCGCAGGTTCAGGTAAAACAAAAGTATTAACACACAAGATTGCTTTTGTTATTGAAGAGGGATTTGACCCTTCCTCCATTTTGGCTCTTACATTTACAAATAAAGCTGCAAAAGAAATGAAAACCCGAATCAAGAAGTTGATCGGCAAAAAAGCCGATGAACTTTGGATGGGAACATTTCATTCCATTTTCTCCAAAATTCTAAGAGCAGAATCGGCTAAGTTAAACTACCAACCGAATTTTTCCATCTATGATAGAGAAGATTCCGTTTCGCTGGTAAATAATATTTTACAATCGCTTAACATTTCACTGGATAATTTTAGTGCATCAAGTATTCAACATAAGATAAGCTATTTGCAAAATCAGATGATATCACCATCAGAATTTGCAAATAATATGGCTCAAACTGCTTTAGACAGAAAATTTTCGGAAATATACAAAGAGTATAAAAAAAGGTTATTTGATAATAACTCGATGGATTTTGACGACTTACTGCTGAAACCTATCGAGTTGTTTAATAATCATCCTACTGTACTGCAGAAATACAAGAAGCAATTTAAATATATTCTAGTTGATGAATACCAGGACACGAACAAAGCACAGTATGAATTGCTGAAAATGCTCACCTCAGCCAGGACAAAAATTTGTGTGGTAGGGGATGATGCGCAAAGCATATACGGATGGCGCGGAGCTGAAATAAAAAATATGCTGGATTTTGAAAAGGATTTTCCGAATTCAAAAGTATTTAGGCTTGAGCAGAATTACAGATCTACAAAAATGATTCTCAATGCTGCCGATTCTGTAATCAAACACAATCCTAATCAAATTCAAAAAACTTTATGGACGGAAAACAACGACGGCGAACAGCTCACTCTCATCAAATGCGCGGATGAAAAGGACGAAGCTTATCAAATTGCCAAGAAGATTAAAAAAGAAGTGACTGCTAAAAAATTATCTCTTAAAGATGTAGCTATTTTTTACCGAATAAATTCCCAGTCAAGAGCATTGGAAGAAGCTCTCAGAAGAGATAAAATACCTTATAAAATTATTGGCGGTGTAGAGTTTTACAGAAGAAAAGAGATAAAAGATATTATCGGTTATCTTAGAATAATGGCTAACCAAAATGACGAAGAAAGTCTATTGCGTATTATGAATTTTCCGCAGAGAGGAATCGGCAATACTTCAATTAGCAAGATGATTGCTTTCGCTCGTAAGTTGGAAATCAACCTGTTTACAACTATGTCTAGAGTGTTCGAAGTAATTGAAGTTAAAGAACGTATACAAAAAAATGTAAAGCAGTTCAAATTACTTCTTGATAAGTATATCGAATTGAAAGACAAATTATCTTTGGCTGAACTTTCATCGGCATTAATAGACGAGCTGGGCATACTTAGAATATACAAAGAAGAACATACCCCCGAATCTATGGCGCGTTACGAAAATGTTCAGGAATTATTGGCCGGCATCCAGGAATACACTAAAGAAAATAGTAAAGCTACACTTGACGATTTTCTTTCCGAAGTTTCGTTAATTACCGGCGTAGATCAATATAAAGATGACGATAACGCGGTTACATTGATGACTATCCATGCTTCCAAGGGATTGGAATTTCCGGTAGTATTTGTTACCGGGTGTGAAGAAGATATATTCCCTCTCAATCCTAAGTTTGATTCCGATTCTAAGATAGAAGAGGAAAGAAGATTGTTCTATGTAGCATTAACAAGGGCTCAACAAAAAGTATTTATTACTTACGCACGCTCAAGATACCGTTTCGGTGAGGTAGCTTATCAAAGTAAATCCCGTTTCCTTGAAGAAATTGATAAAGCTACCCTGGCTGAACAAAACGGCGGAGTGGGGCGTAAATCGGGGAGAAGAAGAAGATCAAATTTTGATGAGTACTATCAAGAAAGCTATGATGATTACGATCAAGAAAGAAAGTCACTGAGAGTGGGAAGTAGAGTTACTCACTCTATTTTCGGTACCGGTAAAATTCAACAGATAAGCGGCCAGGGGGATTTACAGAAAGTAGCTATTATGTTCGAAGAGTACGGCGAAAAACAATTGCTAGTGAAATTTGCGAATTTGAAATTATTGTAAGCAGTAAAACATTGACTATTGAGAAAGTATAAAGTAATTGGAAACTGTTATACTTAACAGGAAGATATGTAAAATAATTATGTACTGAATCGAGTTAACGTATTTAAAACAAACTTTTGTACTTTCTCAATAATTTCGCAAGTGATGTTTTATAGTAGTAAACTCCTAAAAAAGAAATAATTAAACTCCAAGAAAGAATCAAAAAAATTACAGCCTCTACTTTTAATTCCATTTAAACTCCAAGAAAAGTTCTGTATGTTACAAACTATCGCTAATTATTTCAAAGATTGTTTATATAAAAAGATGCTGCGGTCTTGAATATCGAGATCAAGATACAAAATGGATTTTTAATTGTCTAGAAAAATATTTCAAAAACATTAAAAAATTCCAATGATTTGATGAAATTTTCGCTATTAAAAAGAGGCACGGATAAGATTACGTGCCCCCATTTACGTTCAATTATTGTCGTCCGATATATTAGATAATTTTTTATACGGAATATGCTTTATCTTAAAATATGCAGTAGTATCATCTTTCAGTTTACCAGATAAAAATATTATCGCAATTAAATTTGGGAATGTCATAATACCTAATGCGGCATCACCAAAAGCCCAAACGGCTTCCAGTTCCGCAATAGCTCCGATAAAGACAAAAAGCACATATACCCACTTGTATGGAAGAATTGCTTTTGTTCCGAATAAATAATTTGCCGATCGATCTCCGTAAAATGACCAGCTTATCGCAGTTGAGATTGCGAATAGAAGAACCGAGATTGTAATTATTTTATCACCGTACGGAAATATCCAGCTTAATCCATTTTTAAAGGCAAAAGATGTAAGAATACTGCTGTTCATCAACTCACCCGTAAAATTGGGATCAATCCTGGAAACATAAAATTCTGTATGCTGCCAAGCTCCGGTAACAACTATTACTAAACCAGTTAAACTGCAAATCATTATAGTATCTATGAAAGGTCCTAACATAGCAACAGCCCCTTCACGGATAGGGAATTTGGTCTTTGCCGTTGAATGAGCAATTGCAGCACTCCCTTGCCCGGCTTCATTAGAATACAAACCTCTTTTTACACCCCAAAGAACTGTATTCATAATTACGAGGAAAGTACCTCCGCCTACTCCTGCAATTTCAGCCGGGGGATTAAATGCCATGTTGAAGATCAAACCGAAACTTTCAGGCAAATCTCCTACGTATGCAATCAGGATCAAAAATGCAGCTAAGACATATATTAGAGCCATCACCGGGGCCAAAAATCCTGTTACTTTTCCTATTCGTTTAATTCCTCCAATAATAACCAAACCGACAAGAGTAGCTAAAATCAGTCCATTGATAACTTGTTGTACAGAAACTTCGAAACCTTCAACGATTGTATGTTTCAGAGTTAAGAAATGTCCTGTTCCAACTACCTGCGCTACTTCGGAATAAACTTGGTCGGAAACCGTGAATGCTTGAATAGCGTTACCCGTTGCAAAGGAACATATAACGGCAAAACTGGCAAACATAACGGCCAGCCAGCGCCATCGTATGCCCAGTCCATTTTCTATACTATACATTGGACCGCCAGCTGTGTTGCCGAATTTATCCATCTCTCTGTATCGGATAGCAAGCGAAGCCTCTGCAAATTTTAATGTTGTACCGAAAAAAGCAGTCACCCACATCCAGAATAAAGCTCCGGGACCGCCGTAATAAAGGGCAGTGGCCACACCGGCAATATTACCTATCCCCACTGTGGCAGATAATGCCGTAGTAAGAGCGCGGAAATGATTTAGATCCCCTTCATCTTTAGGATCGTCATAAATACCGGTAGTGACTTTGATACCATGCCAAAAATATCTGATCTGTGGAAATCCTAATTTGATTGTTACAAAAACACCTGTGCCAATCAGTGCAATAATCATGAAAGGTATCGAACCGATAGGGATATCTTTACTAGGGAAGTTTTTGATAAAATCGAAATTACCAGGGAAAGACCAAACGGTGTCGAAAATCGGAACACCGCCGATAACTAGAATAAGAAATATGATAAGTAGCGCTATTATTCCGGCAGTAGATTTTTTCATATGCTCCGTCTTTTTAGTTTTAATTTATTATTGGAATTTAATTGAGAATTATCCTAACAATCCTATCGAACTTAGAAAAACAATAAAAATTAAAATCGGCGCAAAATACTTTAAGAAAATTTTCCATGTAGGCATCAGCCACGCATGTTTTTCGAAAAGTTTTTCGGCTCCTTCTTTCAAGGTGACAACTACTTTATCGAAACCCCATACCCAGCCTACAAAGACCGCAATAAAAAGTCCTCCCAATGGGAGAAGAATATTCGAGGCGATAAAATCAATCAGATCAAAAAAATTCAAACCGAATAATTTCACATCAGACATTACATTATATGATAAAGCGCATGGAACGCCTAATAGAAAGATAATAGAGCCAAATACTATAACGGCACGATGACGGTTCCACCCTCTTTCATCAACGAAGTATGCAACAACAACTTCCAACAATGAAATTGCCGATGTTAATGCCGCGATTGTTAGAAGCAAAAAGAAGAGAATGGAAAATAAATATCCGCCTGGCATTTGTGTAAATACAATCGGAAGGGTTTGGAAAATTAATCCGGGTCCTGCAGCAGGATCTTGGTTTGTCGCGAAAACTACAGTAAAAATACATACACCTGCAATAATTGCTATTATTGTATCGAGAAATACAATTTGTAAAGCTGCCACCGGTACGTTATCTTTTTTAGACATATAACTTCCGTATGTCATCATTGCTCCCATTCCCAAACTCAGGGTAAAGAATGCATGCCCCAAAGCAACAAGAACACTATGCCCGGTAACATTCCCCCAATCCGGCTCAAATAAAAATGATAACCCCTTAGATGATCCTTCAAGCGAAATTCCAATAAACATGAGAATTAATAATATTATGAAAAGGACCGGCATTAGAATTTTGCTTCCCCGTTCAATACCTTTTTGAACGCCCGCATAAACTATAATCATTGTAGTGAACATAAACAGAGCAAGAAATCCTATACCCCAAAAAACATTGGCGGTAAGACTATTGAAATGTTCACCAACACCGCTTACCTCCGTGTAGTCAAAAAACGAACCTCTTACAGATTCCACAAAATATCCCATTGACCAGCCTGCTACAACTCCGTAAAAGGAAAGAATTGCAAACCCGGCAATCACACCCATACCTCCAATTGCAGACCAGAAAGACGAGCCGCTTAATTTTTTAAATGCGCCAACCGGATTAAGCTGTGTTGTTCTTCCAATCAGAATTTCTCCAATCAATACTGGTAAACCTATTATTGCTATGCAAATAAGATAAATAAATATAAAAGCGGCACCACCGTTTTCACCTGCTATGTAAGGAAATTTCCAGATATTACCTAAACCTATCGCTGATCCGGCAGCTGCTAAAATGAATCCTATTTTACTGCTCCATTGCTCTCTTTGTTGTTCCATAAATACACTGTAATTTTTTTACTGTTTTGATTTTTAAAAACGTTTGCAATATGGATGAATAAATAAATAATATCAACTGAAAATTGAATGCATTTCATTCTTATTGCAATATTATAAATGCTGTTTTGGTTTTATCCGCCAAGTTAATTTTGGGAGACAAACATTCTAGAAAAATAGAGTTAATGTGAAATAAGAATTTTAGCGTTTGACAAAACTGTAAAATTATTTTTCAGAATTTCTAGTCTATAAATTTTAATGTGATATCAGTATCTGATTGTAAAAGATTAAAAATATTTATTATGAATTTTTTACTTGACTTAAATCGGATAGACTATTATCTTTAACTCACCAGCCGAAAAACTCATTGATATTTTTTATATCATTTGAGAAAATATTTTATATCTTGTAAGAAGTTTTTACCAGCCGAAATAATGTTGAAAGGGTGCTTAAAATGTTATTTGAAGGACTACTAATTTATTTGGTTGTAGTTTTCTTTCTATCCGTTTCAGTTATAATTGCCAACGAGGTTGAATTCCTTTCAACTCCATTTCGTTACTATTTTTCTAACAGTGTATTAAAATGAACTGATGATTTTATTCATAATGAAATTATTGAGTTAAATTTTCTTTACGAAAGTCGAAAGTAAATTACATATGGAATGTTTTAGTATAATATACCGGTTAATTTTTGTGAATGCAGTTTTTCTTTTGTCTTGATTGCGTGTCGGAGTTATTATTTTTGGAATAATCATTTACGGTAAATATATATATAAATAGCCGAAAAAAATTTTTTTAATAACTGAAAGGGTGCTTAAATGAGATTAAAATTACTAACCACTGTTTTTGTATGGCTGTGTTGTTTTACATGGCTGTATAGTCAACCACTACCTATTACTCCAAATGACGGAGATACAGGTATTGCGTTATCCACTGATATCTCGTGGACAGACTTTGCTGATGTAGCAGGCCCAACCGACGATGGCCCGTATACATTGAATATTTATTCAGATGCTGGTTATTCAACATTGCTGGGTTCTATCGCTTCAATCCCTGCCGGAGGCGGAACTACAACAGTATCAAACGCTGACATTACAACGGCAATTAGCGCTGCGCTAATTTATAATGCTACATATTATTGGGAAGTACTAGACGAAAATGAACCTATAACAGTTTATCAATATTCGTTCACAACTGAAATTGCCACACCATTACAAACCGGACCAACCGATGCCGCAACAGGCATTTCGTTAGATCCAACACTTACATGGTCAATGGACGCAAGTACAACTGACATAGTTTATTATGTAGATTACGACGAAGACGGTTCAGTTGGTGGTTGGGATAATACTGTTGGTCCTTTCGCAGCGGCGACAACCGATCTTGCAGGTTTATCAAATAATACAACTTATCACTGGCAAGTTAGAGCAGAAGTTGATAATGTTGCAGCCCCAAATGATAATGAGACAACAACATCAGCTGCCGAATTTACTTTCACTACTATTCCTATAGCACCAACTCTTTCTTCACCGGGTGATACCGACACAAACGTATTGTTGACAGATAACCTGGTTTGGAATACTGTTGCAGGCGGTGATGCATACTATCTTGAGGTGGATGATGATCCTGCATTCGGTTCACCACTTTATTCAGGCGATAGAGGAAATACTACAACTTATAATCCAGGAATGGATTATAATACAACATACTATTGGCATGTAAGAGCTTCCAATGACGGCGGTTCTACATGGGGTGAGTATTCAACAGATTGGGAATTTGATACTGAAATTGATGCACCAACATTGAATTCTCCTTTGGCTACATTTGATGAATCACTTACACCTACGTTGGATTGGGATTATGATATTGGAGGAGATGCTAATCCAATTACTCTTTATGTTGAATATAAGAAATCAACAGCAGGAGGTTGGACTGAAGCTACTTCCGGAGCAGCGGTTACCGGTGCTGGGCAAACTTATACTTTTGGTGGCGATTTAGACTATAACACAGACTACGATTGGAGAATAAGAGTTGAAAATGATAACGATGCATTTGATACAAAAAATGATGCATCTACATTTAAGACTTTACTACCTACTCCAACATTAGATCAATATATCGGCGGTGCAGATGTTTATGATAGAACACCAACTTTAACATGGTCAATTGATGCCAGCACAACAACTACAGACGTAGTATATGATGTTTGGTTGGATGGAGCGGAAGTTTCTTCAGATCAGGCAGGAACTTCTTACACTCCGGGTGCTAATTTGGATTTAGGAAATCATGAATGGTATGTTGTTATTCAAGATAATAACGGAGGCGCTGGAGAAAATTCGGATCAAACATCAGTAACCGAAGATTTCGATGTCCTTCCATCATTGACATTTCCATACAATGGTGTAACAGGTGTTCCGATTCTTCCAGAACTCAAATGGGAAGATGGATTGGTAGATGAATACACGATCCAAATTAGAACAGCTGCTCAGACATTCGGAGTAAATTCAATTGACATTACAGTTGATGATACTGAGTTCACTGATGAAGGTGACATAATTTCATACATTTTGAATTCTTATGATGAAGCAAATTTACCATTAGCAAAAAATACATTGTACTATTGGAGAGTTTTATATAGCGAAGGAGGTAATGATTACGTTTCGCAAGAATGGCATTTTACAACAGTACCCAACGTAACAATTACGCATACATTCCCTAATAACGGCGGTTTGGTTTATGATACCGACGTTACGCTATATTGGTATACAAGCGTATTAACCGGGACAAATTCATATCAAGTCCAATTTGTAAGAGATGAAGTAACCGGTGGTACACCTGATGAAACGGAATGGTATACTGTTGCCACTACACAAGATGCAGCTGATATAAATAAAGAAATTACGGTTTTAGCAGGCAAAAAATATTGGTGGCGTGTTGTAATGCTTAACAGCGATGATCTGGTAATAAGTTATTCAACACCATGGAGCTTTACCGTAATCGGTGGAATAAGTATTACAATTACCCAATCATGGCCGGTTGGTAACCCTACGGTTTACACAACAACACCAACATGTTATTGGTATGCAAATCAATATCCTCTCGGTACATCGTTTACTGTTTGGTATAAAGTCGGCGGCGATACCGATGCAAATGGATGGATTAATGCTGCTGATGGAGCAGCATCTGTTGTCGCCGGTTCAGATATTTATGCTCAACTACTTCCATTAACAGAGGGTGCAACTTATTCATGGTCGGTTGAAGCAAATTATAATGGAGAACAGTCTTATTCCGGTATTCAAACATTCACAGTATACAATACAGCTCCGCTGGTTGTACCTATTGCAACCTATCCAATAGGGGGTGTTACAATTTATACGACTGCACCTTACATTTATTATTATACTGCAACTGATGTGAGCGGTCTTTATTTTGACATAGAATATGATCTTGTCGGAAACGCATTGACAGGTGCAGCAGATCTAACTACTCTATCGACAGGCTTATTATCAATTCAGGTTCCGGGATTAACTCCAGGTGAAACTTATCATTACAAATTAAGATCGAATAACGGTGCAGGTGGTACTTCAGGCTGGTCAAGTGAATATACATTTACGGTTACAGGAGGAATAGTTTATAGTTATCCTGTACAAACATGGCCGGTCGGAAACCCAACCGTTTACACATTGAACCCCACATTGTATTGGTATCTTGAAGGTTCAACACTCGGGATAACCGGATATGAAGTTAAATACACAAATGATCCTGCCGCATCGGGATGGAACTCGGCTACTTGGGAAGCATTCAGTCCCGGCGCTCCGGGAGATGATGACGGTGAGATGTCAATTGGAAATGTAAGCACTACATTCTGGGAAATTACTGCCGATCTTAACTATGGTGATACTTATTATTGGGCTGTTTCAAGTGTTGATGCTGGCGGGGAATCAGATTATGATGTAAGCTCATTCACAGTTTTTGGCGTTGACGGTGCAGTAGCTCCGACCTTAACTTCACCTTCGAACACATCTACAATCGGTACACGTTCGCCAACTCTGTATTGGTACATAAACGGCTCTACGGTTGGCTTCCAATCCTACACTTTGGTTTATAGTTATTCCGATGTATTCGCAGCGGGCGCAACTACCACTGTACCTGGATTGACGAATAGTTATAAAGCTTTGAGCGGACTTCAGCCTGGCGCTACATATTATTGGTATGTAACGGCTGTTTATGATCAGGGAACGGCTACTTCCGCTACATTCTCGTTTACGGTAGATCCGGGTTCTTCCAGTGTTCAGCCATTGGTCGGAGGGCCTAATAATGTAACCGTAAGTACGGTATCGCCAACATTTTCTTGGGTGCTGCCTGCTATTTCAGGTTCTTCTTTAACATTTGAGTTACAAGTTGCAGATAACCAGGATTTCTTGAATGCCGTTACATATTCAGGACTTACTGAACCGCAGCAAGTTGTAAATGATTTGCAGGATGGAACTCAATACTATTGGAGAGTGAGATCTTCAACTGTTGCGGGGAATATCTCTTATTACTCGAATACAGGATCATTCAAAGTTGTGGGAAGTAATATTACGGATACAGAAGAAAGTCAGATTGTCCCGACTGATTTTGCGGTTATGCAGAATTATCCAAATCCGTTTAACCCGACAACAACAATAAATTATTCATTACCAGAAGCATCGTTTGTTTCAATAAAAGTGTACGACATGCTTGGAAGAGAAGTGAAAACTCTTGTTAATACAGAATTGACAACTGGTATACATTCAATTAATTGGAACGGTGACGATAATTTCGGTTACAAAGTTTCCAGCGGAACATATATATATAGAGTAATTGCAGGTCATAATGTTGTTACAAAGAAAATGGTTTTATTAAAGTAACAAATTAACGGGATTAATAACTTTAATAAAAATTTTGAAAGGATAAAAAAATGAGAACATTCGGAATATCTTTGTATTTGATTTTACTATCGGCAGTGATGCTGTTGGCATTATTGGCTTGTAAAGCATATTTCTTATAGAAAAATAAATTGTGAGTAAGGGACTGATCGATTCCGATCAGTCTCTCACTCTTTTTTCATTTGATTATTCATTTGTTGTCAATAATTTTTTAATGACGAATGAAGGAGAGTTATATTATACTGATCGCACCCGGTGGGAAATAATATTATCATTTGATGTGTGTGAAAGTTTTTTAATTACAGCCGAATAAATTACAAATAAATATAGGGTGCCTTTATGAGACTAAAATTATCTACAATAATTATAGTCATGTTAATTAGTTTTACATGGCTCTATGCACAACCGACCCTGGATGCACCAATTAATGGTGTAACAGGAGTTTCAATTGAGCCGACATTAAGTTGGAGCGGGGGATCTGCCGATTATACTTTAACCATTTCAAAAGCATCAGATTTCTTGAGCGACATCGTATACACTCAAAATCTTGGTGCCGCTACTTCTGTTACGTTTGATGAGACTGTTTTGACACTCACAAATAATACACTCTATTATTGGAAAGTGGATGGAAACGGTACCGAATCCGCCGTATCGCATTTTACAACAGTACCCGGCGTAACTGTAACAAAAACAGCTCCGGGGAATGGTGTAACGGTCTACAGTACGACGGTAGATTTGTATTGGTATACAGGGCAACAAACCGGTACGATGAAATATAAAGTCCAATATATACTGGACGAAGACCTAGATACCCCGGGTTCGGAACCGACTGCAACTGAATGGCTGAATGAATCAACGTCATCTACAGTTACTGATCTAACGGAAAGTATCACAGTGCTGGCAGGCAAAACTTATTGGTGGAGAGTTGTCGTTTTGAATAACGGAAACGAAGTAATCAGTTATTCAACAGCCTGGTCTTTTACTGTTATCGGCGGAATTAGTATCAATATTACGCAGTCATGGCCAATTGGTAATCCTACGGTTTATACATATACACCAACATGCTATTGGTATCCTGATCAATATGCATTAGGTGTTAGCTATACTGTTTGGTATAACACAGCAGGCGATGATGAAGGTGTGCCTGACGGACATATAGACGGAGACGATACAGGGGCAGCTTCAGCCCCAGCAGGATCGGATATCTTTAAGACTTTACCAGCTTTGACACCGGGTGCAACTTACTACTGGTCTGTTGAAGCCGAATATAATGGTGAATCTACATTTTCCGGTATAGAGGAATTCACGGTTTACAATGCTGTTCCTTTAACGGTCCCAATTGCAACATATCCGTTGGGAGGTGTTCTTGTTTATACAACATCACCTTATGTTTATTATTATACCGGTACTGATGCAAGCGGACTATATTTCGATATTGAATTAACTACTACATCGGGTGTTTATACAGGTAATGCCGATTTTTCAACTGCAGCACCAGGTGTATTATCAATACAGGTAACAGGCTTAACAGCCGGCGAAACATATTTTTATAAACTAAGATCGAAGAATGTTGTTGGTGTGCCTGGCGGGGGTGAATCCTCTGCATGGTCTGCCGAATATTCATTTGAAGTAGTGGGCGGCATTGATGGCGGTTATCCGGTTACTACCTGGCCATTGGGTAATCCTACCGTTTACACGAGACAACCGACATTATATTGGTATCTGGAAGGATCATCGTTAGGTTTAACTGATTATCATGTGAAATACACTCGAGATCCAAATGCGGCCAGCTGGGATGATACAGATTGGGGACTGGGATATGATCCGACACCGGGAGCTGAACTTTGCGGTGAATATGATGGCGATTATTTAATTAATGATATGAACGACATGAATGTACTGATCGATGTTGATCTAAGTTATGGTCAAACTTATTACTGGGCGGTAGCGGCTTGGGACGGTTCAGCATATTCCGCTTGGTCGGAAGGGTCGTTTACTGTCTATGGTCCTGCTTCTGCATTTGCACCGACATTGACAGCCCCCAGCGACGGAACAACATTATTATCACGTGCCCCGACCTTGTATTGGTTCATTAACGGTTCTACCGAAGGATTCGTGTCATACACATTGACATACAGTTATTCGGATGTATTTGCAGCAGGCGCTACAACTATAGTTCCCGGTATTTCAAATAACTTTTATGAGTTAAGCAATCTTGTCCCAGGTGCTACATATTTCTGGTACGTAACTTCGGTTTACACGCAGGGTTCGGCCGATTCCGACACATGGTCGTTCACGGTTGATCCGGGTTCGTTAAGTGTTCAGCCGTTAATAGGCGGACCGACAAACATTAGTATTAACACAACCGCGCCTACTTTGTCATGGGTACTTCCGGCCCTGTCGGAATCACTACTAACTTTCGAACTTGAAGTAGCCGATAATCCTGAGTTTACAAATGCTATGGTTTATCAAGGGCTAAACACTCCATCACATGAGCTTAGCGGATTGGAACCGGGGAAAGAATATTTCTGGAGAGTAAAATCATCCACTGCTGCCGGTGATGTTTCCAATTATTCCAATACGGGTAAGTTCGTTGTCAGCGCTAACATTACAGATGTTGAGGATACGGAAATTGTACCAACGGAATTTACAGTGATGCAGAATTACCCGAATCCGTTTAATCCTACAACAACAATTAATTACTCATTGCCAGAAGCATCTTTCGTAACAATAAAAGTATACGATATGCTGGGAAGGGAAGTGAAGACTCTGATTAGTACGGAATTAACTGCGGGTATTCACACCATTAACTGGAACGGTGATGATAATTTCGGTAATAAAGTATCAAGCGGTACGTATATTTATAGAGTAGTTGCCGGTAATAGTGTTGCGGCAATGAAAATGTTATTACTCAAGTAATTTATTCAGATTAGAGACTGCTCTTATTTTAAGGGCAGTCTCAAAATATTTTTGTTGTTTTTGATATCCCCAAATGTTAATTTCCGTATAGAAAGTTACGTTGACTTGGGGGATAGTAAAGTCAACAAAACCAGCCGAAGAAGTATCCAAAATCTATCAGCCGAAAGTGAAGTAATTCACTACATACGTATTTATAATTTATTAACAGCCGAACATAAAAATATTTGTGAGCAGTAGTCTTACAAGTAATTATGATAGATGTAGAATTATTACAGCCGATTAAGAATATTTTGTAAAACTATCATAAGGGTGCTTAATGAAAACTAAACTACTTAGTTTATTGGGTGTAGTGTTATTCTTCACTCAATTGATTCACGCACAACCAATCCCGGCAGACGGAGCTACCGGAGTTTCAGTTACACCGGATTTTGTATTCACGCTAACACATTCAAATGATGGAATAACAACAGATGCAACCATCCAGATTTCAGACGGGAGTACAGACCCGGTCCCTGGTATTTTCAACGATGGTGCAGCATCGGATTGTATTTCTGAATTCATACCTTTCCCCCCTGGAGGATCAACAACACAATTATGGGCGGACATAGTTGCGGGAAATTCTGATGGGGATCTTTGGCATTCATTGGAAGATGAAATCCAACTTGCTTATAACTCTACCTATTATTGGCGATCAGCAGGTTCAGGGGGTGTTGGAGAACCTATTATTGGAGGATTTATTGGATGGTATTATACCTTTACAACCGGTTTACCCCCGGCATCTCTAAGTTCTCCGTTGAATGGTCTTACAGGCGTTTCCGTGGAGCCGACATTGGCATGGAACGCAACAACCAACGCCACATCATACAAATTGTATGTTGACGACGCCGATGATTTCTTGACTCCGCTTTACGAAGCAGACCAAGGAACCAATTTATCACTTGCTTTCGATGAAACATTCACAAACTTCCCGCTTTCCAACGGAACGAAATATTACTGGAAAGTGGCAGCTGTTGACCAGCACGGGAACGAATATGATTCAAATACATGGCATTTTACAACTGTTCCTGCAGTTAATGTATATCAGACCGCTCCAGGCAGTGGCACATTGGTATATGATACTAATGTAACAGTTTACTGGTATACTTCACAGTTGACCGGAACTATGCAATATAAAGTACAATTAATGCGGGACGATCAACTTGGAACGCCCGGATCTGCTCCAACTCCAGCCGAGTGGGCAACATCATCGTCATCTACAGTGTCTACTCTCAACGAATCATTCGCGGTATTAGCCGGTGAAAAATACTGGTGGAGAGTAGTTGTGCTAAACAGCAGCGATGAAGTGATAAGCTATTCTACAGCTTGGTATTTCACGGTAATCGGTGGTGTGAACGTTAACATAACTCAATCCTGGCCAATCGGAAACCCTACTATTTATACATATGACGCGACATGCTATTGGTACACAGATCAATACGCATTAAGTGTAACATATACGGTTTGGTATAACAAACTAGGTGATACAAGCGGTGATTTATACATTGGACCTGGAGATACTGATGTGCAATCTGCAGCAACCGGAACAAATATTTACAAGACTCTAACCGGTTTGGATGACGGCTCAAAGTATTACTGGTCGGTTGAAGCCAGTGCAAACGGCGAATCGACATTTTCGGATATCAAATCATTTACGATATATACTGCTAACCCGTTGATTGTACCATTTGTAACTTATCCCATTGGCGGTGTTGATGTTTATACAACATCTCCAATAGTATATTACTATACCGCGGCAAATACCAGCGGGTTATATTTCGATATAGATGTTGCTACAACATCAGGCGGACAGGACGGATCCGCTGACTATTGGACTGCTTCTGCAGGTTTGTTGAATTTACAGTTAACAGGCTTAACACCGGGACAAACATATTATTTTAAAATTAGATCAAAGAATGTTGCCGGTGTGCCTTTAGCTGGACAGGCTTCAGGCTGGTCGTCGGAGTATTCATTTAAGGTAGTAGGAGGTGTTGCGGGAGGACATCCTGTAACCACATGGCCGTTGGGTAACCCAACCGAATATACTACGCAACCGACTCTTTACTGGTATCTGGAAGGATCTTCATTAGGACTTACAAAATATACAGTGAAGTGGTACAAAGGAAACTCGGCTCCGGCAGACTGGACAACAGTTGTAGGCAGTACCGCCGATGCCGGAACAGATGACATTAATACTTTAACAACATTGAATTATCAAATTCCGGTCGTTTTGGATTTCGGCTCTAAATATTATTGGGCTGTTGCATCCTATGACGGAGCAACATATTCTGCATGGTCGGAAGGCTCATTCACTGTATACGGTTCAGCCTCCGGTGTAGCGCCAACATTGACTGCTCCTAATAATACAAGCACAATTACGAGCAGGTCAACAAACGTGTCATGGTTTATCAACGGTTCTACCGTCGGATTTGTTGATTATACGTTAGTTTACAGTACATCCGATGTATTCGCGGCAGGGGCAACCACAACAGTTCCCGGTATCACCGACAATTTCAAAGCATTGAGCAACCTAACACCCGGCGCAACATATCATTGGTATGTAATTGCTCATTACACGCAAGGGGATGCTGCATCAACCACTTGGACATTCACGGTAGATCCGGGCGCTTCATCGGTTCAACCAATGATAGGTGGACCGAACAATGTTTCCGTGAACACTGTTACACCTACATTATCATGGGCATTACCGGCATTGTCAGAATCTCAACTCACTTACCAGGTGGAAATATCTGCGGAAGAAGATTTTCTGAATCCTATGGTTTATGAGGGGATACAAAATCCTTATCAAATCATTTCAGGATTAACAGAAGGTCAAGAGTATTTCTGGAGAGTTAGATCATCAACAAACAACGGGGATGTATCTGATTATTCGGGTACCGGTAAATTCAAAGTAGTTGGGAACAATATTACCGCTACGGAAGAAAATAATTTGATACCAACAGATTTTAACGTGATGCAGAATTATCCGAATCCGTTTAATCCGGCAACTGTAATTAATTATGTTCTTCCAACAGCCGGTTATGTTACCATAAAAATATACGATATGATCGGAAGGGAAATTAAGACACTTGTAAATTCCGATATGCCTGCCGGTTCTCACAGCATTACATGGAATGGTGATGATGTATTCGGAAATAAAGTTGCAAGCGGTACATACATTTATAGAGTAATATCGGGCAATAATGTTGCAGTTAAGAAAATGCAGTTATTAAAGTAAATAGTTAACGGGATTAATAACTTTAATAAAAAATTGGAGTAAATAAAATGAGAGCGATTGGATTTTCGGTTTTCTTTCTTTTATTTTCGGCTGTAATGTTGTTGGCCTTACTAGCATGTCAGTCATATTTTCTCAGTTAGGATTTTTGGAAAACTTAAAAATCGATTAAGAATTGAAATATTTGATCTAAGGCCGCACTAAAAAAGCGGCCTTTTTTTTATATCAGATATTTACACCGGTGTATGTCTCCCCAGTTTAGATTTTGTCTTTTACACAAAACTCCGTAAAAATAAAAGACTTAAAATTGTGATTTGCATTCATTCGAAAGAAACTTATTTTATGGGTAGGTTTATAAAACAAAATATTCTTGAGAAGGTTTACTTATGACGTTAAAATTATTTCGCAATATAATTACTATATTATTTTTGCTTTACTCGGCAACTTCTATTTCTATGGCAGAATCCGGAATACATATTAGACTCAACCAGCTTGGGTTTCTTCCTGGGGATTTAAAATCGGGTATAATAATATCCGAAGTAACTCTTGACAGCGAAGAATTCAAAATAGTATGTTATACCAACAAAGATGTTGAATTTAGAAGTAAGCTGAAAAAATCTAAGGGTGCATTCGGCAAATTCAAATATTCTTACACTTTTGATTTCAGCAAGTTCAAAAAAGAGGGGGAGTATATTGTTGAAGTTAAAGATCAACAATCTCATCCTTTCAAAATTGATGCGGAGGTTTACAACCAAGTTGTTGATTCTCTAATGCAGTTTTTTAAAGTACAGAGATGCGGGTATACTAATCCGATGCTTCATGAAACATGTCATAAAGGAGACGTTGCATTTTTATTGGAAGGTGAAAAGAGAATTAATCAACATCCCGATTTAACAGGCGGGTGGCACGACGCAGCGGATTATGTGAAGTTTCTAAACACAACAGCATTCACTACTTATACTTTACTTTTCGCATATGATTTTGATCAAAAAAAATTCGGATTTGATAATAACGATAACGGAACACCCGACATTTTAGAAGAGGCAAGAGTAGGTTTGGATTGGATGCTAAGAGCAAATTATGAAAAGTATAAACTGGTAACACAAGTGCAGGATCTTTCTGATCATGAACAGGGTTTCAGACTTCCCGAAAATGATAAACTCGAATTTGCCAGACCTGGTTTTATAGGTATTGGTAAAAACCTAATAGGTATATATACGGCTGCAATGTCTTTGGCATCACGGATTTGGAGAAGTAAATTTTATGATAATGAATTTGCCGATAAATGTCTTACTGCTGCCGAAAATTTATTTTCGATCAGAAATGATGTAGCCGATATCGACAGCAGCGGATCGGGGATGTACATTGATGCCGGATATAAGGGAAAGCTTGCTTTGGGAGCAGTTGAGATGTATTTAACCACCAACAGGAGTGAACTATTAAACGAAGCTGTTGAACTCGCGGATGCAGCCGGATCCGAATATTGGTGGAGCTGGGGAAATATTGCTGCATATGCTCACTATAGACTTGGCAAGTTGAATAAAAGGTTTGCTGATTACTTAGAAAACAATCTTATAGTTTTCAATACTAATAAAGACAGTAGCCTTTTTAATGAAGCCACTTCACTTACATGGGGAAGCAATAACACTCTCCTGGGCGTAGCATTACAAAATATTTTATGGAAAAAACTGAAATACAAATCGGATTATGATACCGTGGCAACATTTCAGAGAGATTATATAATGGGGCGCAATCAATGGGGAGTATGTTTTATTCAGAATATCGGTACAGTATTCAGTGAAAATCTCCATCATCAAATATCATATCTTAAAAACGGGCGACTACCAGGAGGTTTTGCCGCCGGTCCTGTATTAAAAGAATTTTTAGATCAGTATAATATTCCATTTGAAAAGGAAGATAGATTTAAGAAATTTCAAACTAGGGAAGCTGTTTATAGAGATGACCCGATGGATTATATAACCAATGAACCTACAATTGTGGCTAATGCAACTGCTATTTTTGTGATGGGGTATTATTCAAAACGTTGATAATAATACATTTTTTAGCGATTTTATGTGTAGTATTTTGAGTCACATTGTCCGCTAATCTCAAATTTGGATCGAATTGTACTGCGAATCCGGCTTAAAAACAAGATTTTACACGTTACTTATGGCACATAATTTGTTTATTAGATTACGTTTAATTTAAGGATTTTATTATGCATAATTCAGTTGGAGTGATTCCATCCGGTTTTTCTTTTATTGATAAAAATTGGGGTGGCATATATAGAGGGGGAAGTTATCTGCTGGTTGGACAAAGAAAAACAGGACGTACTTTGGTTGGATTACAATTTGCTCTTGAAGCCGCAAAACAAAAAGAAGTATGTCTTTATTTT
>Ga0209270_1001936_pt1 | contig 24531 bp, 25 predicted proteins | sample MTBAKSrepl1MetaG_FD_187456 | JGI IMG/M metagenome (GOLD analysis project Ga0209270, IMG submission 187456) | Enrichment culture microbial communities from Arthur Kill intertidal strait, New Jersey, USA, that are MTBE-degrading - MTBE-AKS1... | ecosystem: Environmental > Aquatic > Marine >...
AGGGTGCGTCCGGTGCGGGGCCTGCTCGGCCCTCCCCCTGTATGAGCGGCCTGGGGCTAATCTGATATGTCATCGGGCAAGGACATCCGGCGAGGCGGCCGAGGCCTTTGAGATTCGAAGGGAGGTGTTTGTAGAGGAGCAGAAGCTCTTTGAAACCTCGGACCAAGATGCCAACGACGTTAAAAGCATCCACCTCGTGGCCGTCAACGGCGGGGAAATAGTCGGTACGGTGAGGGTCTTCCCCAACGGAAATGGGAACGGTCACTGGATCGGGGGTCGGCTTGCGGTCAAGAAGGGGTACCGGACCTCTGGGGCCGGAGAACTCCTGGTCCGGAGCGCGGTCGAAACGGTGAAGCGGCACGGCTGTACCCACTTCACCGCCCATATCCAGGCGGAGAACGTGGCCTTTTTTTCACGGCTGGGCTGGCAAACCATCGAACCGCCGGCCCTCCATTTCGGCAAAATCCATCAGCTCATGGCGGCAAACCTTGAGGATTGTTGATCGACGATGGTGCACCCTGAGCAGAAATCTGGAGTCCAACACCTTGAACCGAAATCTGACCCAACTGGTTGAGAATACGCGAAACTACCTCGGGCTTCTGCGAAAAAAACCCATTGAGGAGATCTACACGAAGCTGATTCTGGGCGGCCAGCCCGGTCCCCAGCTGCCCAACTATGGAGACGATGCCGCGGTGATCCCCTGGAAGGACGGATATCTGCTCCTGGCCGCGGACGGCATGATGACCCGCCTGCTCGTGAACGAGCCCTATGCAGCCGGCAAGGCCTCGGTTATGGTGACGGTCAACGATATCTACGCCATGGGGGGTAGGCCCCTGGCCATGGTGAATGTCCTGGCCAGCGGCGATGCCGCGCATCGTTCCAAGGTGATCGACGGCATCCGGAAGGGGTGCGAAAAACTGCGGGTCCCCATGGTGGGGGGGCATGTCCATCCCGACGCCCCGCCCGAGGCCCCGGCCCTCTCCGTGGCCATCCTGGGTCACGCCAAGAGGCTGTTGAGGAGCCACCTGGCCGCGCCGGGAGATGATCTCGTCTTTGCCGCAGATCTGACAGGGCAGGTGGGCTGTTATTCGGTGGTGAGCTGGGACGCCAATTCCGGAAAGACCCCCGAGGAATTGGTCCATCGCTTGGAGGCCCTTCCCATGATTGCAGAGAACGGCTGGGCCCTGGCCTGCAAGGATGTCAGCAACGCCGGGCTGTTGGGGACCCTGTCCATCATGATGGAGAACTCCGGAAGGGGCGCGGAGATTGACCTCGATGCCGTCCCCTGTCCATCGGAACTGGATTTCTCCGACTGGACAACCTCTTTTCAGAGCTTTGGATTTGTCCTGTCCGTCAGGCCGGAAAACTCCCCCCGGGTCATCGATCTGTTTCAGGAAAGGCAGATCCGTGCCGCGGTGGTCGGCAAGGTCACAGAGGGGAGAACCGTTTCAATCAGGACCGGTTCCGAGTCCCAGACCCTTTTCGATTTTTCAAAGGATATCATCACCGGCATCACCTGCCCCCCACATTAGCCATCCGAGTTGCCTTTGGGATTGCCAAAATGCCGATGCGTCTCAGCTGCGAACCCCTCACAGGCGATGTATTCATCCGTCTCGGAGCAGGTGTTGGGTGCCCATCATGCATCATCATCGTATTTGGGAGATGTGATGCAAAACCGCCCCCCGGATACGTCCGTCTGGTAATCCACGGTAATCGGCTCGAGTCGGGACAACAGATCCCGGTCAATCACGTAGGAGACCCCTTCCACCTCAACGATCTGATCCCCTGGCCGCACCGAATCAAAGAGCATGCCCAGATAAGGCCCGACACAACCGCCCGCCATGGTGATGCGAATGAAGCGGGGCGTCTTTTCCCGGCCCAAAATCTCCCTGATCTTTTCGTTCGCCGACCTTGTGATCTCAAGCATGGTAGTAGAGGCCTCAGGGGTCTAAAAGCCCTTCCTTCGCCGAGGATGTGTCTCTGCATCCGTGGGAACCAGTTCCCCCGAAATCAATGCGACAGCCGCCACTTGCAGCCACATCTTCTGACGACAAGAGCCATCCGCCTTTTTCAATATGTTGATGACATATTCAAGATAGTGTCTGGTCTGACGTTTTTCAAAACCTCCTTTCTCAATCGCTGCCTCGCTGAGGAGGGTGCGGAGCACATCCCGCGGCTCATCATAACTGATTCTCATGGATGCCTTCAAGCCCTGGTGCCGCTGCTGCCACATGCCGCGACCCCATGGATCGCTTTGGGAACCCCCAGCACATAAGATGATCATTCAGGCTGCCTCTGTGGAAATAGTAATATCCCATACAGCACTCCTTTCATTCTGGGGATCTCTCCGGGATGCTGAACAGGACCCAATTTACACACCACTACCTCGCAAGCAGCATATGCTTGAATTGCCATTCTTATAAGTGTATGTACAAATAATATATATGGACAACATGGAGACCACATGGAAACGGCCAAAATATTTCAGAATGGCAATTCGCAGGCGGTCAGGCTGCCCAAGGCATTCAGGTTTCCCGGAGATGAGGTAAAGATTTACAAACAGGGGGATCAGGTCATACTGGAGCCGTTGGAGCCCACGTGGGATTCGCTTTTTGAGTCTCTCAGCGAGTTTCCGGATGAGTTTTTCGAACACGGACGCTGCCAGCCCCCCATGCAGAAAAGGGAGTCCCTGTGATTCAATGCCCGATTCTCCGGAAACGGTCATCCAGTTACGGAAGCCAACTTATCGGCAAGCCTCTGTCTGATGGTGGGCGTATCGGTTTCCCAATACCGCCGGACCCGCTTGGGAGCCCAACAGAGTCTGGAAGCTCCAGCTTTGTGTCGCGTCCAGAAAGAACTTCCAGCAGTTTGCATCGGGCATCGGACAAACGAGAAATAGAAGCGCCTTTCAGTCGTCAATCTGAATGTGAACCGGTCTTTTCTTGACAACTCCTTCTTTTTTAGGATAATATTCGCTGCATAAATTTATTCAGCAGTCAATGAATAAAAATTGTCTTTCAAGAGACGGCCCATGGATATCCGCTTTGCACCTCACAATACGCACCTTGATGATCCGGAAACTTTTGAGATCCGGGACCCTCATTTGAGACAGTTGCGCCAGCAGAATCTGGTTCACCGCTCGTATCTCCTCGATGAACTCCCCTCGCAAACGCCCGGCGTCTATACGGTAGGCGGAGGCCGCCAGATCGGCAAGGCCACCCTGATGAAGCAATGGATGGCGCTCCTCATGCAGCAGGATGTCGCGCCAAATAGAATCGCCTACTTCATGGGCGAACTGATCGACGACCATCATGTCCTTGTGCGGTTGGTGGGAGACACCCTGGATGGCATGCCCGGCGACGATCTCGCCTACCTCATCCTGGACGAGGTCACCTATATCCAAGACTGGGACAAGGAAGCGAAATACCTGGCCGACGCAGGCATGCTCCAGAGGGTCGAGCTGTTTTTGACCGGTTCCGATCTGGCGATCATCAAGGAAGCGCGGATGCGTTTTCCGGGCCGAAGAGGGGATTCGGCAACGGTTGACTTCCACCTCTATCCGCTCAATCTGTGGGAAACGGTGCATCTAAAAAAGGAATTCACCCCCGATGAACTGGACACCCTGGTCAGTCCTTCGGGCGTTCCTGCCGCGGCGACCATGGAGCGACTATGGCGGGCATTTGGTGAGTATCTGGCCCATGGCGGATTTCTGACGGCCATGGACGATATGGCGAAGCACAGGCGCATCCTTCCCGCGACCTTTTCAACGTACAGCGACTGGATCAGAGGGGATGTTCTGAAAAGGGGAAAACAGGAGCATTACCTGCGAGAAATCCTGCAGGCCATCGTGAAGCGTTACGGCAGCCAGAACACCTGGAACGCCCTTGCCCAGGACCTTTCCATCGACCACCCCAAGACAGTGAGCGATTATGTGGAACTGCTTGCCGCCATGGATGGCGTTTTCATACAACCCGCTCTGATCGAGGACAAGCTGACAGCCGCTCCCAAGAAGGCCCGAAAGGTCATGTTCACAGACCCATTTATCTTTCATGCGGTGAGGTCCTGGCTGACGCCTGTCAGAGATCCCTATCGCGACCAGGTCACGCCTCTCCTCTCCGATCCGGAATGGACAGGGAGGCTGGTGGAGGCCACGGTGGTCACCCATTATCGCAGGTATTATCCCACCTTTTACATCAAGGCCGAGGGCGAGGTCGACCTGGCCGATGTCGCGCAGAACCGTTTCTGGCCTGTGGAGGTGAAGTGGACCGGACAGGTCCGGCCCAAGGACCTTAAACAGATCGCCAAATATGGCGATGGACGGATACTGACCCAGTCAAAACAGTTCGGCCATATCCTCGGCGTGCCCACGGAACCCCTGCCCGTTGCCCTGCTCCGCCTGGCCGCAAGAAAGGACAGGCCGACAGGCGACACAACCGAAAACCCTGCGTGACGAGACCGCATGTGTTGCCACCCTCGACAGATCTTCTCCATCAGAAAACGCACCGACACCGATACCGGGCCAATCGGTTCATTGCGCGGCCTGCCAAAATAGGACAAGAGTGCAGCCTTTTGCGTTGGACCGTCCTTTATAGATGCCAAATCATTCGCACGAGAACCGGGGCTCCCATTTCTTCAAAACCCCTTTTCACTGGCAGATAGACTCCATTTCTTTCCCTTGAGGCAAATCAGCTGTCCTCCTCTGCCTCTTCTGCCCCATCTTGGGACAACATCCGTTCTTCTTCCATAAGGGCCTTGTAATTTCGCATCATCTCCAAGACTGAGCTTAACATGCCGAACAGAAGCGGATCGCAGTTGGAGCTTGAGATGATATATTTCCCTTTTCCATGTTTCACCCGTTTGTTTCTAATCAAGCCTTGGGTCTGGTCGATAATTCTGGCAAGCACAGTCAGCCCAGCATGTTCTTCATCGATGAATTTGAGTTTCATTGCAGTCTCCTATTGGAATGATATTGCTGTGTTGAGGCCGACCAAATAGATCAGGGCATATGGTCACATTTTGAAGTGTGAGGGAACCCGGAAGGCCCCTTTGTACCTGGTGCCAGGTTTTCTGCCATGAAAAACAAGAAAGTTCCCGGCAACCCACTAAACGTCTGACGACGTCACTACGAACCACGTGAAACCGGATCGGGTGTGGGATCGTTTGTAGTGTGCCCGTCAGGGCATTGGGGATGCGGACTGTTTTGGTTGCGGCCATCCGTGTCAGTGTGTTCACGACACAAACTCCGATTTTTGATTTAAGGCTCGATTGGGGTTTCGTCTAAGGATGTTGGCGAAGCAGTGCTCCAGGCGGAGGCCGTGTTGTTGGCAGAGGGTCTTTGCGTCGGTCAGGAGTCTCTGTTGAAGTGGGTCCGGCATGCGGCGGTAGCCGCCCCGGGCCACAGGGAAGGCCTTGATGACGGATTCATTGAACCAGGACACCGTGTTTCTGCGAAAGACCAGTTTAAGGGGCGAGGTGATGACGTAACGGATGCCCGTTTGGGCCGCCCAGGAGACGAGTGGTCCAAGGTCTTCCTCAAGGCTCTGATATTCGCTGCAGCCCGCAACGCCCCGCGGGAACAGGGGATCAATTCGGAGGGCCACGGGGACCCCTTCACTCACTAGCCTTTCCACAGCCCTGCGGCGTTCCGACACGAGGGGCGCTCCGGGTTCCAGACGCTTTCCCACACTATCCCGCCAGAAGGCGATGCTGACCTGGACCTCTAAGTGGAGATCTTTGACCGCCTCGACATAGGCGGGATTATCCAGGAGGATGCCGGGATTTTTGGTCAGGATGCAGAAGGAGGAAAAAAGGTCGCGATATCCTCTCAACCGTTGAAGCATATAGAGAGTATGGCGATGCTCCCGTTCCAGTTTCTCCTGAAGCACATCCGTGGAATTGGCCATGGACAGATGCCTCGGCGGGAGGTTGAGGGTCTTCATGGCCTCCAAAGATCGGTCGAAGGCCCGGCGAAACCCCTTTTTGACCGTGGCGCCCCCTCCGAACTGATGCAGGTAGCTCCTCCCGTAACAATAGGCGCATCCGTGGTTGCAGAAGCTATACGGAGCCGATTGCCAAAGTATCCCAAGAGGATAGACCCGCCTGTCGCAGAAGGGATCGTACAGACCGATGGCCTGAGACCGGAGACCCGGCACCCCATCCGGCTTCTTCGGCACAGAGAAGAGATACGCAGCGAACCGTTCGGACTCAGAATCATCCAAGCCTTGGAATAGGGCGTGATCAGTTTCAGAAAGCCGTTCCCTCAAACCTGTCAATTCCTTCGAATTCATCACCTCTCCTCCTGCATATCGTCGTTGCTGCGGATCTTTTCAACCGTTCTCTCAGCCTTCAGGAATGCAGCAGTCTCAGCGTATATGTTGCCGAGGGATCGAATCGGATTCACTATGGCGGGTTTCCCGTGTTCCTCTCCTTGCAGGCGTCTTCTTCTAGCTTCATGGACACGGGCCAAGCGCTCGCGGGCTCCTTTGAAGCGCGCTCTTTTGGCGTTGTATTTCTCATAGGCGGCCTCAAAAAGGGCGTAGCACTCGTCAAAGGTGAGTTCTTCATCCATGATACGATCCGCAATGCGAAGACGGTTTATCAGGTATTCCGTTTCATCGCAAAGATCATAGTCATCCCCGACCCAAAGGTCATGAAAATATCTCCTCTTGATCATGCAAAACAGCAGTCCGACTCGATAACTGGCCCCTCCCCTGAGATAGCCCTTCGGGTCTACACAAACCTCCGCATCTGGATAAAAGTCCTCTTTCGAATCCGCGCTTTCAATATTATAACCAGCCGGAAGTTTGGAAAGGGTTGCCAGTCGGCCCCCATCGGTTCGGTCGAAGACCATCTGTCCGTGCTCCAGAAAATCGGAATCCGGAAATGGGACAAAGCCGAAAAAATTGAACGGATACGCTCCCTCCTCGCTCCTGAAAGCATCGATGGCTCTTAAGGTTGGATAAAGCGTTTTGGGTTTAGGATAAATCCACATTCCATCGGACCAGAATTGCGCCACCAGTTCCACTACCTTTTCCTGCAACCGATGATCACTCAGCCTGCCTCTGTAGAAATAGTCACATCCCATACAGCACTCCTTTTATTCTGGAGATCTCTCTCTGATCCTGAACAGGACCCAATTTACACCCCTCCACCTCGCAAACAGATGCAAAGGGGCGTCTTGACGCAGAGCTCTCGAGAGTGTTATACTTTTTTCGGAACGATGTATAACCGTTTTGAGATAGGAGGAATGCCATGACATCTCGCCGTGCCATGAAGGCGAAGGTATCCACCAAAGGGTGGGTCGTCATCCCTGCGGCCTTGAGAAAACGTTTTGGTCTGAAACCGGGCAGTCTGGTAGAATTTGAGGAGTCAGACGAACGGATTCTAATCGCTCCTGTTAACAGGGATGTGGTCGAGGACCTTTTCGGCAAGCTGGCAGGTCCCGTATCGCTCAGAGATGCCTTGATTGAAGAGCGGGCCAAGGAGTTGAAACGTGAAGAAACCAGGGTATGTGTTGGATAGCTTTGCGCTCCTGGCCTATTTTCAGGCCGAACCCGGCGGCGCAACGGTCAAAGCACTCCTGAAAGAGGCCTTGGCAGAAAGATCGCTCGTATTTCTGAGCCTGTTAAATCTCGGAGAGATCATCTACATCATTGAAGGGAGATTGGGGAGCAAGGCATCTGAAGAGACCCTGAAAGACATCCTGAGACTGCCCGTTCAACTGGCCGAAGCGACCATGGAGCGGGTCCTGGCCGCCGCGCATATCAAGGCCCACCATCCTGTGTCCTATGCGGATGCGTTCGTGATCTCCCTGGCCCGGGAACTGAAAGCGACCATCGTAACGGCTGATCCCGAATTCCAGAAGATTGGGGAGACCGCAGATATTTTCTGGCTTGAGTCGCCAACCCAATAACCTCAACTCCTGAAAGCGGCTGCAACCAAAATGGAGAGATAAAAGAGTTCGGCCATATCCGGAAGTCTGCCTACCAAAACGCTCCCCCCTGGCCCTGCTGGGCCTTGCCGCAGGCAAGGAAAAACCAGCCGTATGCGGCAAGAAAACCGCTGACCGCCTGAAAGAAGCCGAAATTTTTGTCGTTCTTTTGAAATCGAGGATCGGCATGGTGGTATGGCGGTATATTATGGGTGGCAAGGACAGGCAGAGGGTATGGGCCATCCTTGTCCAAACACAGCAGCGTGGAAATTGGTTGGGACGTTCCATGAATTGAACCTAATGAGGAGGACAGGTGCAATGCAGGTATTTACCATTGGATATGGGGGGCGAAACAGAGAGGATTTCCTTGAAATTATGCGGGCAAAGGGGATCCGGACCATTGTGGATGTCAGGCTCCGGCCCGACCGCGCCAGCATGGGCATCTGGGTCAAGGCCAAGACGCCGGACAAGGGGATCGTCATCAAGTGGCTCTCCGAGGCCGGGATCGGGTATCGGTCCCTCGTCGAGCAGGGAAATGTGTTTCTGGACTTCGAGGACTGGCAGGACCGCTATGCAAGGATGCTCGAAGCGTGTGGGGAGCTGCTGACCGGCCGGTTGACCGGCATCCCCGAGCCCTATTGTCTCCTCTGTGCTGAAAAGCACGTGGCCGAGTGCCACCGGCAGCAGATCGCCGACTATCTGGTGCGCCACAAGGGGGCCGAGGTGAGCCATCTGGAGTAAGGCCTGGAAAAAAGTGCCTTATCCTGCCTGACCCAACTCCTTTTCGGCACAGTTTACAAGATTTTCTGCGACCCAGCTATTCAGACTCTTGTTGGCAAGTTGAGCGGCGAGGGCTACGGTGCGATGTTCCTCGGGGGACAGTCGAAGCACAAAGCGCCCTGAACAGGGCTTTTCCGGGGCTTCACCCAAATCGGCACAAAAGGAAAGATAGGCATCCACGGACTTCTTGAATTCGTCTTCCAATCGGTCTGCATAACCTGACTGAAAGGTAACCTTGTCTTTGGTGTTTATGACGCGCCCGTAAAATATCTTCGCCTCGGGGTCAAACTCAACCTGTGCGAGATACCCTTTATAAGTCAGCATGTTTGTCTTTTTCATAACTTAATCCCTGCCTGTCTCAAAAACTCTCGAACATCTTCCACCGCGCCTTTCACCATCTCCTTATGCGGGTGGGGGGCATGGAAGACCGCTCGGCGCGGACCCAGCTTGACGCCGACGCGAGAGCCCTCTCGTTGCGAAATGGCCGCTTCACATGCATGAAATAGGGACAAAACATCCTTCCACTTGATATCGGAGCGTGTTGGTTTTTCGTAAAGTCTTTTAAGGGTTTTCAGGTGCCTCGCGTTAAGCGTCATCACATCAACGTTGATCTCGTTCACTGGCAGATTTTCTCATAGAAACTCTATAGTGCCAAGTTCTCTTAACCTCTTGATATTATTAGGTTTACACCTTCCATTCCGTCATGCCCGCGAAAGCCGGAATCCAGTGTCTTCTTGATGGGTTAGACCTTCTGGATGCCGGATCGGGTCCGGCATGATGCGAGACTTTGGCCGCCCAAGATAGGAGACAATATCGTTTTTTATCCAACCCATGTCAAGGCCCTTTTCCCGAGATTTCGGTCAGATAGTGAAAGGATACAATAATAACACCATTTCTGATTTCAAAAGCCCCACGAGCCCTGAGGATTTTGTGAAAGTAATACTGACGTGCCTTTCTTCAATACACACTTGGCCGTTTCCACAGGTTCTTCCCATGAGAGATGCGATGGATCAACAAGACCCTTTCAAGTTCGTGGCCCTCTTGCCTATATCTTACCCAAGCGACCTCGCCTCTCTTCAGGTCCTGCTATGTTTTGCCGGGTGGCATCTTTTCCGATTCTCGCGGTACATCATAGGCTTTGTTGTGGGCGCCAGCGTGGGATACGCCTTGGCCGTGACGGCCCTTCAGACCTTTCAAAAACCCTTTCCCCCATCCTGGGAGCCCTGGGTGGTCCTCGCATCCACCCTCCTCTTTGCCCTGTTCGGGGTCATCCTCATCAAGCTGGTCACCAAGGCGACCCTATTCGCAGCGGGATTTGTGTTCGGAAACCTGCTGACAGCCGTATATAGCGGGAGCGTAAAGGTGACGACCAGCGCCTTCAATGTCCAACTCCTCATCGACAACCTGTCCATCTGGTCCGTGGGGGCCGGTCTTTTTTGCGGGATCCTCTTTATCTTTTTCGAAAAAGGGTTTGTGATTCTGTATTCCTGCGCGGTAGGCGCCTATCTGGTCATGGCCCAACTGGCCGGCCCGCCGTTCCTCTTCTACCTCATGCTCATCGCCGGATCGATCGTCCAGTTCTGGATGAGCCGAGGTTCTGGGGTTAAAAACATGGAACTTAATGAGATTCCAGATGGAAAACGGGAATAATAGAGATTGACTGGTTACTCCTTTTAAGAACCATAGCGCGCCTCCTTGCCTCCACCTTCGCCTGCCTGTCTACTGCCCGGGAATTCCCTATAGAGATTTGATCCCGATTCGGGTGCTAATTGCAGTCCAAATTCTTTTCCACTCGCACCTCTGGCCTTGATATCATTTTTACTTTTCTTCCGGTTTATTACGACCTTCCACCGCGGTCATCACCTGTTCTATGCCAAGGGACCATATCGGTTATCGCCCGTCAACGGTTTGGTGCGATATTATCAATTCTCTTACATTTCTGATCGGTGATTTTTTTGTGCTGGTTTTTCTCATTTTTGGACCTCAAGCTCTGAAAGACTTCTCCATTTTTGCGTCTTTAAAAGTGTAGCCGAGGGGTGAGGCCCGTTAGGCCGCTGGGGTTTGTGATGCTGAAACCTGTTGGAGGAGGTGCGTGTGGGCAAAGCAGCTTTGCAGAGGAGGTTGAAACGGATGAAGCACCTGGCCCGGTTGGCCAGGGAGGACCCGGAGCGGTTTGAAATGGCCTGGGAGAAGCGGGTTTCTTCGTGGGCGGAACAGACGGCAAAGGACGCGGGGCGGCTCAGAAGCCTAAAGGGCGATTCCGTTGCCAGCCCGTTCGATCGAGTGGAAGAGGTCATGCTCGTGCTGAGCCAATGCGGGGAGGACGTTTACAAGAAATTAGGCCCTGAGGCCCTGGACCTGCTGAAAACCGAATGCTGCCGGCAGATTGCAGGCCATGCGGATCGCAGGTTGTTCCGCATGAACAACTACGGGGGTTTTCCGTCAAGGAGGGTGGAACGGAACCCTCCCGCTGACAAACCGGCACGGTCCGAAATTTAACAGGGAGAACGGATGCGGCAGCCCATGGAGGGCTGTCCGCTGATAACATCAAAAATCTGAGTGGTAAAGGCCCCTGTGGGCGGGGATGTCCCGTCTGCAGGGGCCTTTTTGTTGAACGCAGCCATCAAGGAGGATGCATGAACACCAAGGACTGTTTCATTGCGCAGGTTCCGTGACTTTCTCAGAGCAGTTCCGGGACCACACCATGGCGACCAAGGTCACGGGCACCGAGAACATGTGTCGCCTGGCTGAGGAGACGGGGGTCCAATGGTTTCATCACATGAGCACCCTCTATGTGGCAGGCAAACAAAACGGACACATTTCAGAAGAATATGTTTCCACACAGGGGCCATTCAACAACCCTTACGAGGCCTCCAAAGCCATGGCGGAAGAGGCGGTCCGGCGATGGAGTGAAGATGCGGGCATTCCACGTCCATCACCCTCAACCTCAAGCTCCTCGATAAACAGTTGATGGACAGAGAGGGGTATTTCAACCGACTTAATTCCATCACAGGGATTGCCGGAGCCGTGCAGGGAGGAAACACTGGCAGCTTCGAGGTTAAGGAGACTCTGAGCTTTTTCTATGAGCGCGACGTCTTGTTTGTGGGAGACGGCGGCTTTGCCGGCCGAAGGGTAACGGTCTATTATGATGGCCTGTCCCGATTTGCGTCCTCGGTGCGCCAGGCTAAGCCTGGCTGATCTTGTAACCTGAAAGGAGGTTACCCTGTTAATTGCTCGTTCAGCAGGTAGCGGAGCGGGCGGCCCGCGGAGCAATCCAAAGGGTCGAAGCCCCGCCGAGCGAACGCGCGAGCCGTAACGCAAGTGAACCCGATTCGGCCTCGTTACGCAAATGGAGAGTTGCCAGCCCGCCGAAGAGTGGTGAAGCCCGCCCCCGATGGTGAAGAAACGAGCGAATGCAGCCATTGGGCCTCCCGGGGTGGTTGGGGACAGCGCGCGCGGAAAGATCAGTCGAGGAACCTGGGAGACCCAACGGGGCGGCGGAAGTGTTGCCAACGGATAACAGGAATACATAACTGTGATTCGGCCCCGCTGGGAGTCGGAGGGGTCCATAGTAGCGAAGAAGCGGCTAATCACCGTGGAGCCAAGGGACCCTACTGAGGACATGTTTGCGTGAGACAGGAGGTGTTCCGATTGGAATATCCTACTACGGAAGACGTGACAAAGTCCGACAGGATTTTGCCGCAGAGCCTCACTTCCTTGAGACAGAAACTGGGCCAAAAGGCCAAGCAGGAACCGAAATTTCGTAAGACTACTCGGTTCACAACTGTGCATGCCTCAGGCGAGAGTCTTCAGGAAAGCCGGATGCGGGAAAACCGCACGTCCGGTTTGAGGAGGGGGAGGGGATACCCCCCTCCCTACTCTACTGGCTTTGGTGAGGTATTTGGGTTGCGGGTATCCGCATTAGAAAGGGAATCGGTTCAATTGCCATTTTTAAAGACGCGCTGAGACTTCCTGTGTCTGCGGGTTGAGGTGGCGGCGTGAAATTCGCATCTCTTGTTGAATGCCCTCGTAGCATTATGGTATGGAGAGCAAACAATTGAACCGCGCTGCCCTAACCCCTGAAAGGGAACTTCGATAGAGCCCAGAGCCTCCGGCCGGGGGCCTACGCCCCGGAGGGAGATCTCAGACAGAGGTTTTTTCTGGTCAAAAACTCTGTGGTCCCTGTGAGCTCTGCCTGTCGAAAATGCCGCCATTCGGTGCCCGTAGGTGCGTTGCATCGTACTGGGGTGAGAGAAAAAAATCTTTGGGAGACACATAGCGAGTTTTGAAACCGACCGAAGAACAACAGGCCATACTGGATGCCACGGGGAGGGTCTTGCTGATCAACGCCAGGGCGGGGACCGGGAAGACCACCACCCTTCGCATGATCGCCTCGGCCCATCCGGAAGAGAAGGTCCTCTACCTGGTCTTCAACCGGAAGGCCCGAGAGGAGGCGGCAGGCAGGTTTCCGGGGAATGTGCAGGTAAGGACGGTCCATTCCCTGGCATTTTCGAGGAGTATGGGCGAGGTGGAGAACTTCTCCGTCGCCGACATGCTCCCGGCCTTCAAGGGGCATTCCAATCCCCAGCAGCTCGCCGCAGTAAGCCATGACCTCGTCGAATTCTTCATGAATTCGCCCTTTCCTAAGGTGGAAGAGGCCATGGCGGTCTTTCAGGAGGATCATCTGGCGTGCCTCAGCGAGGAAGTCAGAGACCTGGTCGAGGATTCCCGGGGCCGGATCGTCCAGGCCTCAAGGGAGATCCTGGGTCAGTGGTACCGGCAGGAAAGACCGCACCCCCATGACTTCTATCTGAAGCTCTTTCACCTGGAAGGGCTTTTCGACAAAGCCCTCGACCGCTTCGACAGGGTCCTGGTGGACGAGGGCCAGGACCTCTCTCCCATCATGCTGGATGCCCTTCAGCGCTGCCGAAAGCGGATCGTCATCGTGGGCGACACCCACCAGCAGATCTACAGCTTCCGCTATGCCATCGACGCCATGAAGCGATTTTCCTGTGACGACAGGCGGGACCTGACCCTGAGCTTCCGGTTCGGGAAAGAGATTGCGGACCTGGCATCGGTCTTCATTCGGGAGGCCAAGGGAGAGAAGGGATTCAGGATCAAGGGAAACCCGGAAAAGAGATCCCGTGTGGCCTTCTACGACAAACCCCCACGACCCAAGGCCGGTGAGCGATGCGCCATCCTGAGCCGGACCAACCTGGCCCTGTTCGAGCACGCCCTGGGCCTTCGCGCTACAGGGATTCCGTTTTCCTTGCAGGGGAATATATCCGGGATCCTGGGTCGGATACTGGACGTGTACTGGTTGTCACAAGGGACGCACGACAAGATCAGAGACCCCCTGATCCGATCGTTCGAAAACCTGGAGGACCTCGACGCCTACGCGACAGACCTGGACGATTTCCAGCTCAGCAACATGGTCGAGGTGGTCAGGGAATACGCCCGGATCCTCCCGGACGCCGTGTTCGACATCATGAAGATCTCCAAGAGCACGTCCGACAACCCGAACGGTCCCGGCATCATCCTCTCCACAGCCCACGGGGCCAAGGGACAGGAGTACGACAGGGTCTATATCGATCCCGACATGGCGGCATCGCTTTCCAGACCGGAGGCCCTTGCAACCCAGACATTCGGCGACGAGGCCAACATCGCCTACGTGGCCTTCACCCGAGCCATCGGGAACCTCTATCTTCCCCCGGACTTCAAGGACATCCTCACCCCCGAGTGGCAGACGGCTCTCAAGCAGTACGAACCGCCCCCGCCTCCCAAGATCGCCCATGCCCCCCGGTCCAAGCCCTCACGAACGGAACTCCGTGGTTATTCAGCTACCCGCTCCGCCCCATCGCCGCCCAAGGCCCCCGCGCCCAAGCCCCCGCGCAAGAAGCGCTTCAAGATCGGCGATAGAGTGAAGACCAGTCAGGGCACAGGCACTGTCGTTGAGATCGATGGCGAGAAATATCTGGTGGATCTAAATGGCCAGGGCGCCCGGCTTTGGACAAAGGATTGGGCGCTGAGGAAGGTCTGAACCGAGCATCGCAAACAGCGTTTGCCCGGACAAAGGGCCGTCGGCCCCACCAGGCGAGGGATGGTTCAATTTCCCTGTTGACGAGGAACCGCACCAACGATGTCATCTCTTCTAAGACAAGGCAACATATTGAAGGCTTTACCTATGTTATCCTCCTTCTTGCACTTTTCCCTTGTTTTGTATATCATCTTTTTTGTCGTCGGTTAAATCCCGATGCCCGGTTGCATGGCACACGGAACAACAAACTTGGGACTTTTTACCAATGGTTGTTGTCCCAATCGTCGTCTGAGGACGTGTCGAAAACACCGGCAGCGTCCAAGGCATCCATTGCGTTGCCTGCGCCCACTCCTCCTACAGTCCCTAATTGATCAGCGACATTACCATAAGCAGTGATGGTTGCTTGCATGCCTGCCTCCGCAACGTCAGTTCTATTTGTCGCGTCAGCCTGTCTTAAATTTTCAGATTCTTGCACCCATTCTTCAATGTCATACCCCCGATTATTCTTAAGGGCTTTATCCGCGGCACATTTAACGGCGGCTATTGCCTTGTAGATCCCATAAGCGCTGACCACTGCTAAACCAATAGTGAAAAAGACCGTGCCCTCGGGATCGATGTTTAATAAGGGATTTCCCGCGGCATAGTCATACAGGTTCAATCCTCCTGCGATGCCGATGGGATCTTTTTGGAGGAACCGACTGGTCATGGCGTCGTAGTGGCGATGGCGCATGAGATAGATGCCGTCCCCCTCGTCTACAACGCCATGGGCCCCGACGTAAGTGAATGGATTTTCCACAGCGCCGGTTTGAGAAAGGATTTGACCGTAGGGCGAGTAACGGTATGTGGCTGACACAGTGCCGGACGCATCGGTCAGAGCCATAGTGTTGCCATTATGGTCAAAATGATAAAAGAAGACCTTTGCTCCCGCCCGCTGCATCGCCACCAGCTGCCTCCCATTGTAAAAGTAATAGGCCGTTACGGCCCCATTGCCGTCAGTTTCAAACAAGAGACGCCAGAGGTGATCATGATGAAAGGTGCGCACCTGTCCAGAACGAGTCCGGGAGCTGCGCATCCCCAGTCCGTTATACGCGTTCACACTGTTGACGCCTTTGTGACTCATGGTGACTATGCGGTCTTCGGCATCATACTGGGCCGTGAACGCATGCTGGCCCTCGATGGTTGTCAGATTGCCGTCCTGGTCGTAGGCAAATGAATTGCCATTGGATGCGATCACCTGGTTGGCTGCATTGAATGTCTGGTTCACCGGCGCGGTCAAAAGACTCGGAATCAGGGGCGGCCAATCATTTGACAAGTCGGATTGCACCTCAGTAATGTTGTTGCCCTTATCCCGGGTATAGGTGAACAGTGCCCATGTGTTGCCGCCGGTCCGCTTGTGGACGATGCATTCTGCATAACCGTTTTGATCATAGGTAATGGTTGTGTCCATATTGTTGGGCCTCGTAATGCCGATCAGATTGCCCACGCCGTCGTACTGAAAGGAGACGGTCTTCTCGCCCCACGTCAGTTGGGCGACCCGGTTTCGCGAATCATGGCCATAAATTGCCTGCACACCTTCGGGATAGACGATCTGCTCGATGTTCCCGGCAGGGTCATAGGCAAAGGTCGCTGTCATGGCGTTGGGATAGGTAATGGCTGTAACCTGATCGGCCAGGTCGTATTGGTACACGGTTTCGCCGGTTGGGTCTGTCACGCGCTCAATCCGGTTCACCTCGTTGCGCTGGTAGCTGGCCGCAACCACCCCGTCATAGTTCTTTTGAACCAGAAATCCGTCCTTGTTGTATGCATAGCCCACCACCTGGCCGCGGGCGTTGGTCCTGGACGTCAACCGGCCGGTCTCGTCACGGCCGAAGCCAACGCTTCTGTTGAGTTGATCCGTGATCCGGCTCATTCGATGGTTGGCGTCATATTGAAATTGCATCTGCTTGTTGAACGCATCGGTGATGCTGGTCATGTTTCCCTGCTTGTCATAGGCCATGGAGACCTGCACGCCATTGGGATCCGTGTACTGGGAGAGCCGGTTGGCATTATCATTGCTGAATTGGGTTATCCCCCCCAGTGCATCTGTAGTTCGAGACAAATTCCCATCCTGATTGTAGGCGAATGTCAGCGCATTTCCCTTGGGGTCCACAATCCGCACGGGTTTGTGCAGGGCATCGCTTTCAAAGAAGGCGGTATTGCCGTTTTCGTCAATTAGAGATGTCAGTGAGCAACAGTCGTAATTGTTTCCCCGCCAGGTGCCGTCCGGACGGGTTGTACGGGTCAAATGGTGCAAGGCATCATACTCAAATTGGGTCCGGTTTTTCCGAGCATCCACAACAGCCGCTGCTTTCAAGCCAATGGCGTCGTATTCCCATAAGACATCGTTTCCCAAGGGATTGACGAGGCGCGTAAGATTGCCGAAGACGTCATATTCATATTGGGTGACGGCATTCCTGGGATTGGTTGTTTTGGTGAGGAGTCCATCGGCGTTGTATTCAAAGGCGGTTTCTCTCCCTTCGGGTGATGTGGCCTTGGTCAGATTGCCCATGGCGTTGTATTCATACTCCCACTTTTCGTTGAGGAAATTGGTGCGGCTCGTCATCCTGTCCATGTTGTTGTAAGTGTAGGTGATATGGTTTTTGTCCGGGGATTCGTATTTGGTGATGTTGCCGCGGGCATCCCGGCGTATAATGGTCTTTGTGCCCAACGGGCCAGTGTATTCAATGGCCCCGATAACGCTCGGAGTGCTTGAACCTGAATAAATGTAAGCATAATCCGGACCATTGCCGGCCCCGTCGCGTGCACTGGTTAGCACCGGACGCGTCACGTCTGAGGTGTAGGTGCGCTTGTTGTTGGACGGAAAGAACTGCTCCACCCCAAAGGCGGTCATCACGTTTGTGAGCCGGTATGTTGTGGTCCTGCCGTTGGCGTCAGTCAGGGAGGATATATAGCGGCCCAGCGATTCACTGGAGGAATAGCCAAAAGCGGTCGTCTTGCCCCCGGATGTCATGGAGAGCATGTGGCCGTCGGCGTCATAAGTGTAGACGGTCTGGTTCCCGATAAAGTCCGTGCTTTGAACGAGCCGGCCCCTGAGGTATGAGAAGGTGGTTTTTTCAGCGTCCGGTGCGGTTAAAGTGGTGCATAATCCCTCGGCGTTGTGGGTCAGCACGGTGCGTCTTCCTGCCGCATCCCGAATCTCCTGGATTTTTCCATTTGCTGCGCGTTGCACGGTTATCTGGTTGCCTGCAGCGTCGGCCACAGAGACCAGGAGGGACACGTCGTCATAGGGCTCGTATCGCAGCCACTCTCGCGGGGATTTGCGCTCCAGGACAAAGACGCCGCTCCCATGGGAGAACACCCTGTCAAAGACGTTTTCAGACGGGACCATTTCAAGGGGTGATCCTGGGCTTCCTCCGCCGCAGGCCCCCTCGGGATATCCAAAAATATGTTCCTGCCCTTCCATATCCAACAGCATCACGGCGCACCCGGCTTCTGTCAGTCGCGTGTCATACGAAAAATGCCACCCGTGCCCAAACGAGCCGGTCTGCTCATAGAGGATTGGATCCTTCTTACTCGAAAAAAAGCGCGTTAGTCTCACCTCGGGTCCCAGGCCCTGATAGGAAAAATCCGTGTCTTTAATGTGTAAGGTCAGGGTCGTCGGATCCACCCAATACACAGGAAGCCCAAAGGGCATGCATGCTCCGGCACCCTCATAGGGGTTGGCCGGATCCTTCAGGTCGTCCGGTTTGGGTGGATAGGGTTTGTCTGGCTTGGGTGAACAGGGCCAGTGCTGACCGTTCTTCGGCTGTGGTGGATAGAAGCGTTCGCGCCATGCCAGGGCCTGGGATGTGCTTGGCCGGATATGGATGACATAAGTGCGAATGGTAATAGGCGATTGAGTAAAACCGACAAACCGAATGGTAATCCCCCAGCCCTGGCCGATATAGCCACCCATTTCCGCGTCATATCCGCTGCCCCACCGGTAGTAGTAAGGCCAAAAGTTGTCCCCATGGGTAATATCAAAGGTTGTGGGACACGGATCATAGTTGCCGCATGGATGGTACGTCTGAGAGTAACCATAGGAAATCCGAAAGCTTTCCTGCTGAAACCGTGTTTTAGGGGAAAGGCTGGCTTGGACGTCCACCCATCCGCTCACGTGAGTGAAGTCCGCTTCGTAGTAATAATAGGCCGTGATGTCAGTGTCACTTTTGTATACCTTGCCGCGGCTTGCCCAAGGCTCCTTAATTTCAACGTTGTTGCTGATGGTCCAGTCGATGGTGTCCAGGACGCTGCCATCCCAGTCCCGGATGACAGTCTGGGCGGATTCCGCGTACACTCCCCCTTGAAAGATAAGAACCAGCGCTAATCCTGTCATGATCCTCACAATGGCTCTCCGTAGACGTGGCATCGATCCTCCCCACACTGCACCTCGGGCGCAAGTTCTGTTGTTCATATCAGTCCTCTATTTTTTAGAATCTTTGTCCGTAACTTCTCCGCAACGTGCGAGGAAGTATGCCCGTGGGGGTCTCTGCCCAAGGGCTGCAATAAAATGCGTTCATATAGTTCGGCGACCGCCCCCGTGCTCGGGATAGTGTTTATTGAAGGCAGCAAGGAATCCCTATCGACCCGCCTGACTCGCCTCACTCGCATGGCGGGCAGGTGAAAGGTTGTCCTTGGGGCTTAAACAGACTGTATTTTAAAGCCCTGCTGCCGTCCCCACGAGCTGTATCCGGTTTTGGCAGCCCTTGGGCAGAGACCCCCACAGGCGGGCAGAACGCTGTTTGGTTGCCGCCGTCGGGTCGCCTTGGGCAAATGTGGCGAGATGGGCGGGGCAGGTATCGCAAGCCTTTCCACCCGCCCTATTTGTTGGGAAGTCATCTGAAAAGCCGGTGGTCGGAAAGAATTGTCTTAAATTTATTAAAAGGAAAAGATGATTGTCAAGGAAAACCGATCCGCTTTTGTGCGATTGTGGGGTGAATTTGGTCTGTGTGGTATTGGAATCTGAGATTGGCTCTTACAAGACAGGATTGGGACTGAAGGCCTCTCTTGAAGAAAGGCGAGGCGTTGTGTATGTTTTCATTGACAGTTTATTGCGATATGAAACAAATCCCTCATTTCCGATTCACCACGTAGATCCCGATACTCACCAGGACCAGGGAAACGGTCAAGCGGAGGGTCAGGGGCTGGAGCAGGAGGGTTAACAGGATGAGTGCCTTGAGATCGAGGGTTTCTTTCGCTGATGTGTCTGGTTCACTCGAGGTGCCCTCCTTTAAAGATAAGGCCTTCCAGGCCCTTTTAGGGATCCCCATTGGGGACAGTTGCATGGTATGACCCGCGCGGAATTGCAGGAGGGAAGGGGAATGAATTACGGGGGACGGATAGGAGGCCGGATGGACGCAAGTGCTGGGAGCTGTAATGGTTTCGGCTTTGAGCAGACCTGAGGGTGCCGGCAGGATTGAGACTGACAATTGGGTCTCCAGAATCGACAATATATTGTATCATCTCAATAAACCAGGGCAACGCTGCAAATCGATCTCCATTCGAAGATAAAAGGCTGACGCCTAAACTCCGGATGAGGAACTTAACCGTGAAGCTTTTAGTTCATATTGGGATAATACAATACATCTTGGCCGTTCCAAGACGCTTGTAGCGTATAACCTCCTAAAGTGGTATTGCGCCGGGCCTTGAGCCCGATTCTCTTTGATCTGGAACTTCAGATTAGTGAAGCGGTCTTTCGTTCATGGCCTTCAGGCCGGGCGGTTGAGAAATCCTGATTCAAGATTTGCGTTAAATGAACAGCGATCGGGAATAAAGCTTCTCAAGGAGTTTGCAGAGCGCTATCAGGGGCTGCGACAGGGAGGCCGCGACCAGCTCCAAGGGCGCCGCAATACACTTGGGGAACCAAAGCGACGGTGGGGCCTTGTGCAAAGCGTGACGATGCGTGTACGCGACCAACCCTCTTATTGCCCGGCGCACAGGCCTTGGAGCAGGGCAAGCACGTTGTACCCCAAGACCTGATGGTTGTATCCTCCCTCCAGCACAGCGAAACATCCCCCGCGGGACCGCCGGGCCGCAGCGCGAACGAGGCGGCCGATCTCGCGATAATCATCGGTTGCCAGGGTTCTGCCCCAATCCTGTTCGTGGTTATCGAATCCAGCGGATATGCCGATAATATCGACCCAGCATCGCGACATTTGTTCGGCCACTTCTTCCATGTAGGCCTCCCGGCCGCCTGCCGAGCAGTTATACACGGTGACATAGCCCTTCCCGCATAGGATCTCGACGGTTCCGTCTCCGAAATGGAGATCAATGTCAAGGACATAGGCGGTTTGAATTTTCCCCGCGTTCCTGAGATGTTCCAGTGCCACGGCCATGTTGTTGAAGCAGAAGCCCCAAGAAGAACCGGAGGAGGCATGGTGGCCGGGGGGACGAATCAGACCGAAGGCCGGCTCCTCCAGACCCAGGGTCGCCGCCTGAATGCCCCCCCCAGCGGCGAGCGCCGCAATGGGATAGAGTCCCTTGCGCTTGACATGCTCGATGTGGGCCTTTGTGTGGACTGCTGAAATGTCCGTTTCTGGGGCCGGGACAGCCTCCACCATCTCTACATGGGGACCGACCGCCTCCACAACAGCCTCCATCCTTCCGGCAGCCGCCGCAGGGTCGGATGTGTAGACCTCATAAAAATTGTCGTGAAAAACAAGTTTCATAATGTCCTCCTCCGTCTATCAGGGTGGGCTAACGCCGCACAAATGGACTTTTTGTATCAGGGTTATGAAAATTTGGTCCGAACAGAGCCCCCTGCCGGACCTCAAGGAGCTAAAATCTTACGACTTTTTTAATTTAACCAAAAGGAGGAAAAAAATCCAGGTAAGACAGGCGGAAAAACGATTTCAGTCGGCTATGTGAGGGGGAACAGGGAATCTCGTTGCTCCTTTTGCCTGATTGGCATATGGTTCGGCCCGTAAAGGAGGAAATGCCATGACAAAACAAATTTTTCGAATCGCTGTTGGCCTTGCCGTGATCCTGCTGGCCCACTCGGGCTGCAGCATGCCCCCCAAGGGGCTGGAGGCGGACAGGACACCGCTGACAGTCAACCAACTCGTCAAAACCGCCCGGAGCTGGGACGGCCAGCTTCTGCCAGCGTATCCCCGGGGCCAGCCCGAGGTGACCATCCTGCGGATTGCCATACCTGCCGGGGCGAGGCTCGATAGCCACCGTCATCCGGTCATCAACGCCGGCATGCTCTTAAGGGGCCAGCTCACCGTTGTGACCACAGACGGAAAAACGCTTTATCTCAAGGCCGGAGATCCTATCGTCGAGGTGGTCAACAAATGGCACTATGGAATCAACGAAGGAAAGGATCCTGCCGAGATCGTGGTCTTTTATGCCGGCGTGGTGGGTACGCCGATAACCGTTTTGGAGAAGCCCTGAAGGGCCGCGTGCCCGGTGTGATCAGGGCAGAAGCCCGGTCCCTGTACATCATCCTTTTTCAGATCCGCGGCTTTCTGGCCATGGGAAAAGATGGATGCGACAGTGGCGGCGGAAGCATGGCGTGTTGCGAACAAGATCTTAGACCCCTGATTAGAGAGGCTGTTTCTGAAAAAGTTTTGTTCAGTCTGAAACCTTAACCCTGCGCATTCCGATATAGGGAGTAAAGCGCAGGTTTTTTTGTGGGGCGGTCTTGCACAGGGGCCTGAAGGCAGAGGAGGTATGAAGATGAATTCACAGCTTGTTCGACAGTTAGCCATAGTCGGAGTGATGGCCCTGCTGGGGTTGGGGTTTGGTCCATTGCAGCCTGCGATCGCCGAGGGAGGGGCTGTCGCCGTTGAAAAAGAAATGGATGTGCTGGCGTACGGCCCTATTCACGAGGGATTTGCAAAAGCAGTGGCGCTCAATCCCGAGCCAGGCATGGTGGTCCCCAAGGCGCCGCCGGACGCCATCAAGGAGATTCCGCCCGAACAAAAACCCGAGGGCAATGTGGTGTGGATCCCGGGGTATTGGGCCTGGGACGACGATCGAAACGATTTTATCTGGGTGAGCGGCATCTGGCGGGTGGCTCCACCGGATCGGCAATGGGTCCCGGGGTACTGGGTCAAGTGTGACTCGGGTTTTCAGTGGATTTCGGGCTACTGGGCCCCTGTTGTCCGGGCAAACGCCACGTACCTGCCCCCGCCGCCAGAATCTCTTGAAGCAGGCCCCAATGTCAGAGCACCCTCGCCGGATTATGTGTGGATACCCGGCTGCTGGATATGGCAATATGGACGGTATGTCTGGCGTCCCGGTTGCTGGGTCCTGGCGCGGCCGGAATGGATCTGGGTGCCGGCCCATTATGTGTGGACGCCCGTTGGTTATGTGTTTGTCGCAGGCTACTGGGATGTGGCGATCGCCCATCGAGGCGTGCTCTTTGCGCCGGTCTTCTTTGGCATCAGCGTGCGGGTCGCCCACGGCTTCTGTTTTAGTCCGTCGTTCCGGATAGATCTGAGGGTGTTTTCCGACTGTCTTTTCCTGCGTCCGCGGTATCACCACTATTATTTCGGCGACTTTTACGCCCCAATGTATTCTCGAAGAGGCATATTCCCGTGGTTTTCCCCTCACGTGAGGCGTCATATTTACGATCCCATTTACAGGCACCAGCGGTGGAAGCATCGTCATGACATCGACTGGGAGAAAAAGCTGCATGCAAGCTATCAGGAGCGGCGCGACCATACAGGGGTGGGATCGCGACGGACCCTCCTGGAGCCCGGGAAATCCCCTCCGACGGTATTGGCGGCCAGGCCCTTGGGTCGATCTCTTAAAACGCCCGTTGTGCCAGCGACAAAACGGATAGAGGGTCCGCTCCCGTCAAGGGGGCTGAACAAGAGGAATGAGCGCCCGGCCTATGAGGAACGGAGGAAGCAGGTCCGCAGACCCGGAAATGAACGGGTATTATGGGATTCGCGGAGATCGGATCGGTCGTTGCCGGAGGTCTCAAAAGGGATCAGGACAAACAGGCCGACAATGGGCGGGTCCCGGACAGCGGCAGGAACGGGAATGGGGCCTGCCGCAAAAAATGGGTCGGCGAATCGTTTCCAGCCGTCCCCATCGCAGCCTATGGCACGGCCTCTTCACAAGAAATTCTCCCAAGGCGCCGGGAACTCCAGAAGCGCGGCCATCAATGGGCATGCAGCCCCCAGATCCCACAGCCCGGGTCTGTCACCGGATCAGACCCCCGCCATCATGGCTCGGGATCTTTCTCCTGCATCGCGGCCGCGGCCCACGCCAGGGCCTGCCCACCCCCGGTCCTTCATGGGAGGGGATAAAGGCAACGTCGGGAGATTCAAAGACAGGGCCGGCAGGCGCTAATCGCAAGACAGGTCACAGGGGGAGGTCTCCCTCCCCCTGATCAAATACCATGCGCGAGGCGGCCCGACGCCTGGATCCTCAGAGGACTGCCTTTTTCAAGGCGTCGATCCCGATTCGTTCCATGAACCGGGCGGTACGCTCTTTTTTCTTGCCGTTGGCAGCGTAATATTCCAGGCAGCGTTTGATCAGATCGATGGCCTCTTCCTTGCTTAAATCTTCGGCCACTACGTCGCCGATGCGGGGCCGACCCCCGCTGTTGCCCCCAAAGATGACGGTCCACCCGTTTTTCTTCCCCAGGACCCCCACATCCCGAACATAACTCTCCCCGCAGCACATGGGACAGCCGGAGACCCCGAATTTCACCTTTGCAGGAAGGGCCATGCCGATGAAAAGCTTTTCCAGTTCAGTACCCATGCCCAGCGAATCCTGGACCCCGAACCGG
>Ga0209270_1001945_pt1 | contig 24381 bp, 26 predicted proteins | sample MTBAKSrepl1MetaG_FD_187456 | JGI IMG/M metagenome (GOLD analysis project Ga0209270, IMG submission 187456) | Enrichment culture microbial communities from Arthur Kill intertidal strait, New Jersey, USA, that are MTBE-degrading - MTBE-AKS1... | ecosystem: Environmental > Aquatic > Marine >...
CCGCCAGTGCCGGCTCAAAAGAAGCCAACTGGTCGTAATCCATAACCACACTCTCCAAATTGTATGCGTTTGAAGAGTTCATCGGCTTAGCTCTGTGGTTTTCTTGAGCAAAACCAGCGCTGTCGTATTAAGATGTTCCTGCGATGGTGCGCCGCAAACTGCTTCGCCCGGCACGACATTCGGGTCCAGATGTTGCCGGTTGTCCGCAAGCGATTCGTCCCGCCGTCGGACACGGTATTTGCGGAGTTGTTCCGGCTGGCCCATGAGCAATCCCCTTCGTTACATGCCCGAATGGTCATCGCCGTCACCACCGGCCTGCGTCGCGGTGCCATCGAACGCATCGGCCTGACCATGGATGCGCCGTATCGGATCGACTGGGACACGGGCATACTGCTGACCCTGGAATCGAAGACGCGCCAGGAGAAGATGTTTCGTCTCGGCCCCAACACGATGAAGGTGCTTCGTGCGTACATGCTCTCACTGCCCGACGGGGCCACGCGGCTGTTTCCCGACCGCTGGGACGGCGCCACCCGGTTCACCTGGGAGCGCATCCGCCGCCAAGCTGGACTGCCCAGCTTCACCTTCCACAAGCTCCGTAACATGGCGGCCTCCTTATTGCGGGCCCATGGCTTCTCCGACGGGGACGCCAAAGAGCTGCTGGGCCATGCCGACATGCGAACCACCCAGACCTATCTGGGGTCGACGAGTGAAAACCTCACGCGCGCCGCCGCCCTCTTGGACGGGCTGTTTGGGAATACGTAACGTTCTCCTCGATCCAGGCCTGTACCTGTGCCGCTTGGTAGCGCGGGCGGCTGTCCCCCACGCGAAACGGAGGCGGTGCCGTACCCTCCCGAATCCGTCGATACCACCACCGACGGGACACACCGAGCAACCTGCACACATCGGAGATCGTCAACAGTCGTTCTACAGGTTCCATGGCTACTCCATTACCAAAGTTCTACCAGCACGGATGGCGCGGCCTGGACATGGCACCCAACCCGGATGCAGCGCCGGACGACCGCAGCCCCAAAAACGCGGCCAGCTATCAGGTAGAGGGCGGCCCCCATGATGCCGCACCTCCCCCGCGGAGGGTCTTGGGATTGGGCGTCAATGCCCTAACTTGGCGCGCCGTGAGCGGCTTGTGCCGACGGGTCGATTCGTGCAAGCACGCCGCACCGGACCACAAGAGGACGGTCCACAGAACAGCACGCCACGACGCGCAACTCCAGAACACAGTGACTCAAGACACCTTGAAGACCTATGTGCCAAAGAGTATCACGCGGGTTCCTATTCGTCAATAAAGAAAGGCCGATTTTCCTAGAAATATGGCAGATTGACACCGTCAATCTCACTCGCCAGAAATCTCATGGAACACCTTGCGACGTTTTGTTTCGCACAGTAGCATGGCGCGCTAGAAGACTTTTGGTTTTCTTAGAGAGCATGAGGCATATTCGACAGAGGAGACGGTTATGGCGCGCCGCACTCCCAAAGGACAGGTCAACGCGTCAATGCCGATGCCGGCGGTCAGACAGTGGCGCGACTGGTGTACCACGGTGGGTGGCAGCCGGGGTGGGCTCTTGCAGGCCGCGCTGCTGGCGCTTCAGGCGCTGCGGACCATCGAGCCCTTCCTGGTCTATGAGCTCATGCGGCCTCGATTGTCTCCCAAGGATGCCGCCGAGATCATCGTCCGCACCGTGCTGGATACGCGGGCGGAGAAGGCGGCAGCGCGATTGCGGGCGCTAGACGATGAGGCGGTCAAGCTGCTGTTCGCCAAGGCCCTGCAAGTTCTGCGAGATCAGCCGTCTGAGGCCGTGGACGCGTAACGGGTGATGAGCGGAATCTCCATGCTGTTTCGCCCGCGACCGGCAAGCCGACGCAGCATCACGCGGATCATGTGGGACCTGCTCGGCGTTCAGACGCCGGATGACGATTTCTGGCGGGTTGCGTTCCAGCCGGATCGCGCCGCGGACTTTTGCCACCTCTGGGCGATCGTAGCCCGCCATCCGGACACGCTGCTGGTGGCCGACGACCGCGTGCAGGACAGGCCCCGCGCCAACGCGATCATCGAGTGGATTTCCTGCCTGGCCTGTCGCCCCCTGGCCGGTCCCACCGGCTGCCGGCTGGCCGTCCGCGTCCCCGGCTGGGGCTGCAAGTGTCTGCGGTCGGTCCTCGTCCTCAGCGCCATGGCCGGCGGCGGCGGTCCTGCCTGGTGGGAGGTGGGGCCGTTCCTGGACGGCATTCAGTACATCGACAAGGCCGACATCCTCGACGCCTTGGAGGCCGAGGTGCAGGCCCGGTGCCTGGAGCTGTGTCCGCACTTCGCCTGGGCCCGGGTCGAAGCGGCCGTGGAGGCCCTACCTGATCAGATCGACCCCCGTCACACGGACGGTTGGATTTACCGCCCATCCGACAATCCGGCCCAATCGGACTGCTTCGTCGGCGTCATGCCGGACCCCCACTCGGTGGCGTGGCTGTAGGGCCGACCGTTGGCGGTCGGTAGCCAGCCTGTCACGGATCGGGTTAAAATCAGCCAGTGTTCTCTATCCTTTTGTACACGTTTTCCCTCTGCCACGCAAGTCCATTCCCAGCGGTCCAAGTCCCCCGCCCCCCCATAAAGGAGGACGCAGGGCTGGATCGCTCGGACCGGCGGCCGGGCGAGAATGGGCCCTCCGGTCGTTCGTCGGAGCTTGGCCGCCACAGGCCGAGCGAGCCAGCCCGGACAACGGGCCTTACGATGGCGGCTTCGGATGGGAATCATCCTTCGCGGACTCCTTGGGTGCAGCGGGGGTTTTGGCTCCTTTGCCCTTGAGACGATAACTGCGGCCGGTGATCGTGATGATCTCGGCATGGTGCAGGAACCGGTCCAAAATCGCCGTGGCGGCCGGCACATCCCCCAAGAGCTTCCCCCAATCCTCCAAGGGACGGTTGGAGGTCATCATCGTGGATTTCGTTTTGTAACGGCGCAGGATGATCCAGTTTCAATCCACGCCCCCACGCGGGGGGCGACCCAATGGCATACGTCGTTCCAGAATCCCACCCGGGGTTTCAATCCACGCCCCCACGCGGGGGGCGACCGCCGGCGTTGATCATCTCCGCCCGAAAATCCTTGTTTCAATCCACGCCCCCACGCGGGGGGCGACACGAGAGGCGAGACTACTGGTTCTCCAGCGCCGATGTTTCAATCCACGCCCCCACGCGGGGGGCGACGTCATCCACGGCACGATCTGATCGACCTGCTCGTTGTTTCAATCCACGCCCCCACGCGGGGGGCGACCCCAGGTGCATCGCGGTGACGCCGTGGGCCCCGGCGTTTCAATCCACGCCCCCACGCGGGGGGCGACCCGGACCGCCTGCCCAGCGGCCGACGGCATAAGAAAGTTTCAATCCACGCCCCCACGCGGGGGGCGACCTCAACGTGCCCATGGCGCCGTAGATCTGTTTTTTGTTTCAATCCACGCCCCCACGCGGGGGGCGACCCGATGACCGGCCGCGGAAAGCCCGCACCTTGAAGTTTCAATCCACGCCCCCACGCGGGGGGCGACCCGGTGGCGTATTCTCTGGCCGTCGATGTAATCCGTTTCAATCCACGCCCCCACGCGGGGGGCGACGCAGCCGGAATATATCTATAATCTCTCCTGTAATGTTTCAATCCACGCCCCCACGCGGGGGGCGACATGGACCAGTACGATGCAGGATGGAACTGTTGGGCGTTTCAATCCACGCCCCCACGCGGGGGGCGACTGACCGCCCACTATCACCAGGCCTAATCCAAGTAGTTTCAATCCACGCCCCCACGCGGGGGGCGACAGCGCTCGGCGCAGGGCCGCGCGCGGATCGTGGGTTTCAATCCACGCCCCCACGCGGGGGGCGACCCGCCGCCGCCGGCCTCGGTGATGGTCTGCTTGAGTTTCAATCCACGCCCCCACGCGGGGGGCGACGTGTTACGCTGGCACAGTATATCGACGGATTGCTGTTTCAATCCACGCCCCCACGCGGGGGGCGACTTCTCACGTCTGCCGTCGATCACGTCCCGCAGCGTTTCAATCCACGCCCCCACGCGGGGGGCGACACCCATCCCCGCGCGCAGGGCATTAGCCAACCCGTTTCAATCCACGCCCCCACGCGGGGGGCGACCAATTCTCCCGCCACCAATTGCATGTAGTCCGGGTTTCAATCCACGCCCCCACGTGGGGGGCGACTAGATGGTGTCGTCAATTATCTCACACATGTTCGGGTTTCAATCCACGCCCCCACGCGGGGGGCGACAGTCTGGTATCAATCGGCGTCGTCGCCGACTCCGTTTCAATCCACGCCCCCACGCGGGGGGCGACAGTGGACGTGACTGTCCCCACAACGCGGGTCGTCGTTTCAATCCACGCCCCCACGCGGGGGGCGACCCGCAATCCGTGCAGCTTCAGACGGCGAGGTGGTGTTTCAATCCACGCCCCCACGCGGGGGGCGACGCGGATATGCCGCGGCGATAGAGAGCCGAACGCTCCGTTTCAATCCACGCCCCCACGCGGGGGGCGACGGTAGAGGGAGGCCACTCGGTACCAGGAGTCCAGGTTTCAATCCACGCCCCCACGCGGGGGGCGACGCGTCATCCTCGGAAACCCAGGGGAGCGCGTCATCGTTTCAATCCACGCCCCCACGCGGGGGGCGACAGTTGCTCGTTGGCGACGACAGAGCGGGCCCCCGCGTTTCAATCCACGCCCCCACGCGGGGGGCGACGCGCCATCTTGGGCTTTGTCCCGCCGAGGCCCGCGTTTCAATCCACGCCCCCACGCGGGGGGCGACCGGTTCCTTCGGGCAGGCCGCTCTTGCGCTCGTAGTTTCAATCCACGCCCCCACGCGGGGGGCGACTGTGCTCGTAGTGGGCTCGGACTCCACTGATCATGTTTCAATCCACGCCCCCACGCGGGGGGCGACCTGGTATCCCACACCTGTGTGCCTCGCCGCTCGAGTTTCAATCCACGCCCCCACGCGGGGGGCGACTGGGAACAACGTGATCATGCGGCCGAGTGCGACAGGTTTCAATCCACGCCCCCACGCGGGGGGCGACTTGCGAGCACGACGATGATTCGCAGTACGATCCAGTTTCAATCCACGCCCCCACGCGGGGGGCGACTCAGGTCATGGCCGGCACGTTCGATATGACTCTTGTTTCAATCCACGCCCCCACGCGGGGGGCGACAAATCCGGCCGAGACCCGAAAACGTTCTATATATAGTTTCAATCCACGCCCCCACGCGGGGGGCGACGGGCCCCTTGCAGCGCCCGCCCCATTTTGAGCAGGTTTCAATCCACGCCCCCACGCGGGGGGCGACTGGCGATGCGGGACGAATCGACGGGCCTTATCATGTTTCAATCCACGCCCCCACGCGGGGGGCGACCCGGTAACATTGTCATCACCTTTCAACTTGGCTTGTTTCAATCCACGCCCCCACGCGGGGGGCGACTCGTCGTGCTGGCTAAGGCGCTTCTCGGTCTCCAGTTTCAATCCACGCCCCCACGCGGGGGGCGACCTGATCTACGTGATGACCGAGCCCGGCTGGAAGCCGTTTCAATCCACGCCCCCACGCGGGGGGCGACATCGCATGGACCACCTACAAGGGCCGGACGTTGGTGTTTCAATCCACGCCCCCACGCGGGGGGCGACGGCCGACGGCCCGCCCTCTACTTCCCTTGATCCAGTTTCAATCCACGCCCCCACGCGGGGGGCGACAGGGCCGACGTGTCGCGACCGTCGACCCCCACTGTTTCAATCCACGCCCCCACGCGGGGGGCGACGTGGGTGGGTGGGGGGTGGTGGTGGATCGCACTGCGTTTCAATCCACGCCCCCACGCGGGGGGCGACACTTCCTCATCTCCGGAGTCCGAGCCCATTATGAGTTTCAATCCACGCCCCCACGCGGGGGGCGACCTGGCACCCACACCTTCACTGCCTCCTTGACGGCGTTTCAATCCACGCCCCCACGCGGGGGGCGACGCAGGGCCTTGGCCAACACGACGATGACGCGGAGTTTCAATCCACGCCCCCACGCGGGGGGCGACAGCAGGAGATCAGATCCATCTTAAGCCAGCTGTCGTTTCAATCCACGCCCCCACGCGGGGGGCGACAGGCCCTGCTTGGTCTCCAAAACGGAGACCTCGAAGTTTCAATCCACGCCCCCACGCGGGGGGCGACGGCCTTGGCCAACACGACGACGATACGCAAGATGTTTCAATCCACGCCCCCACGCGGGGGGCGACATTCCGAGATCGCCACGAGCATCCTAAAGGCCCAGGTTTCAATCCACGCCCCCACGCGGGGGGCGACTGGTCTTATCGAGGAAGCCCTCCGTGGCGGCCGAGTTTCAATCCACGCCCCCACGCGGGGGGCGACATTACACCTCCTGGCCCACGATCCACGGGGCCTTGTTTCAATCCACGCCCCCACGCGGGGGGCGACTCCATGTCGCTGTAATAGCGACAGGACGTGGGCAAGTTTCAATCCACGCCCCCACGCGGGGGGCGACGTGGCGACATGATGAGATGACGCCGACGGCATAAGGTTTCAATCCACGCCCCCACGCGGGGGGCGACCTGGCGTCATCGCCGATTATACGCAGTATTCTTGGTTTCAATCCACGCCCCCACGCGGGGGGCGACCCGGTGTGCGCGTGTCTGTGATCGGGCGGGCGGTGGTTTCAATCCACGCCCCCACGCGGGGGGCGACGAGATCCGATCCAGGTCTATCGGTCTGCATCTGGTGTTTCAATCCACGCCCCCACGCGGGGGGCGACCGGGTAGTACTTGTAGTAGCTGCCGCCCACCCCAGTTTCAATCCACGCCCCCACGCGGGGGGCGACCGGCCAAGCTGCCAACGCCGCCGGTTCGCTGCTGTTTCAATCCACGCCCCCACGCGGGGGGCGACTGGTCTTATCGAGGAAGCCCTCCGTGGCGGCCGAGTTTCAATCCACGCCCCCACGCGGGGGGCGACCGGAGCCCTGGACCAGGACCTCCTTGACCAAGACGTTTCAATCCACGCCCCCACGCGGGGGGCGACCCAGGGTCTGGCTCCACCGCTTGGAGATCTGGCTTAGTTTCAATCCACGCCCCCACGCGGGGGGCGACATTCCTCAAACTCCATGCCCCAACGAAAAAACGGGTTTCAATCCACGCCCCCACGCGGGGGGCGACCAACGGCATTCCCTTGCGTTTGACGGGCGCATTAGTTTCAATCCACGCCCCCACGCGGGGGGCGACGGTCGTTCCTGTCGCGGATGACCGGCGGGCGGTGTGTTTCAATCCACGCCCCCACGCGGGGGGCGACCCACTGCACGCGTTGATCCGCCTACCCACGATCTCCGTTTCAATCCACGCCCCCACGCGGGGGGCGACGCCCGCTCTATGCGGGGATGGACATCGGCCGCAAGTTTCAATCCACGCCCCCACGCGGGGGGCGACACGACACGGACGGGCAGTGGCATACGGGCCAATCTGTTTCAATCCACGCCCCCACGCGGGGGGCGACACAGTCACCCTCACAGGCTGTACGATACACAACGTGTTTCAATCCACGCCCCCACGCGGGGGGCGACTCATTGGGTTCCCTCGGTGCCGATGGGTTTCTGCGTTTCAATCCACGCCCCCACGCGGGGGGCGACCTTATGCGTCTTGTCGGCGAGGTTCACGTCGATCTGGTTTCAATCCACGCCCCCACGCGGGGGGCGACGGACTTGCCCGTCTGGCGGGACCAGTTGCCGCCCTTGTTTCAATCCACGCCCCCACGCGGGGGGCGACACCCGGCAGACAACGACACGACGTACGTGTGGATGTTTCAATCCACGCCCCCACGCGGGGGGCGACCCGGGGAGAGTGAGCCGCCGCCTCCCGGTCCGCTGTTTCAATCCACGCCCCCACGCGGGGGGCGACCCTATCTGCGATTCGAGGACATGCTCGTCCGGCCGTTTCAATCCACGCCCCCACGCGGGGGGCGACCGGACTCATGCGCCTGGATACACTCCCAGTAGGTTTCAATCCACGCCCCCACGCGGGGGGCGACGCGAGTCGGTGCGGGCGAGGACCGCGTTGCGCGTTTCAATCCACGCCCCCACGCGGGGGGCGACCCGGGGAGAGTGAGCCGCCGCCTCCCGGTCCGCTGTTTCAATCCACGCCCCCACGCGGGGGGCGACACGGCGACAACTTACGATACGGGCAGCACCTGTACGTTTCAATCCACGCCCCCACGCGGGGGGCGACAATGTACCATTTCCACCGCATGTATCACGTTTGGGTTTCAATCCACGCCCCCACGCGGGGGGCGACTCGATGCCCTCAGGATAGGTGCCGCCCGTGGCTGTGTTTCAATCCACGCCCCCACGCGGGGGGCGACCCGAAAAGCTCACACCAGCGGCGGCAATACTGGGCGTTTCAATCCACGCCCCCACGCGGGGGGCGACGTGGTTTTATGATTCGACTGCAGACACCTTCGCGCAGTTTCAATCCACGCCCCCACGCGGGGGGCGACGCAGTCTGCTGATCTCAGCGGCCGCAAACAGGATGTTTCAATCCACGCCCCCACGCGGGGGGCGACAAGATCATCGGCTCCGTCGGCTAGGGCTGCGACGATGTTTCAATCCACGCCCCCACGCGGGGGGCGACACGTTGTGCGTTATCGCAACGCATACGGGTACGAGGTTTCAATCCACGCCCCCACGCGGGGGGCGACCCCCGCGATCCAGGAGATGCTGCGGGAGCGGGCGGCGTTTCAATCCACGCCCCCACGCGGGGGGCGACGCCGCATGTACTACATGGGCGTCGACATCGGCCGCGTTTCAATCCACGCCCCCACGCGGGGGGCGACCATCCCGCTCGATCAGCCGTTCGCCGTGGGCGGCGTTTCAATCCACGCCCCCACGCGGGGGGCGACTCGATTGTGAGCTTGTATTGGGCTTCCAAGTCGATGTTTCAATCCACGCCCCCACGCGGGGGGCGACGTCATCATCTTTCGCGCGGCCAGGCCGACGTTGCGGTTTCAATCCACGCCCCCACGCGGGGGGCGACGGATCCGGGCGGCGTAAACAGCCTGGGAATCCTCGTTGTTTCAATCCACGCCCCCACGCGGGGGGCGACTCCTCGCCCCGCCAGGTGCCCGAGGGCTTTTTCGTGTTTCAATCCACGCCCCCACGCGGGGGGCGACTTCGTCGCCACTTTGGGCGCGCCCCTACACCGGGTGTTTCAATCCACGCCCCCACGCGGGGGGCGACGATCCCCTCGGTCGTGTGGCGGTGGATGTATGAGCGTTTCAATCCACGCCCCCACGCGGGGGGCGACCCGCTGAAGCTCACGTACACTCGGCGGAAGGTGTCAGTTTCAATCCACGCCCCCACGCGGGGGGCGACGTAGGGGCACTTGATCTGCATGGCCTAGCCTCCCTGGTTTCAATCCACGCCCCCACGCGGGGGGCGACATGCGATTGAGCTGCTGCTGGGCGTGTGGTCCAGCGTTTCAATCCACGCCCCCACGCGGGGGGCGACCCGGGTGGTGGCCACCCGCAACCGTGGGGCAGCAGTTTCAATCCACGCCCCCACGCGGGGGGCGACTATCTGGCCGATCTGGGCGTGGAGATCCCCACGGAGTTTCAATCCACGCCCCCACGCGGGGGGCGACCCGTGATCCGTCACCCCTGTGATCTCGCATCCGGAGTTTCAATCCACGCCCCCACGCGGGGGGCGACGTGTGAGGCGTCACGCGCGACGCCATCGTTTCGCAGTTTCAATCCACGCCCCCACGCGGGGGGCGACCGTAGTGTCTGTAACTTCTTTGTAAGACTGGGTTAGCACATGAGCTTCCGCGAACCGGGCCTATCCCGATCATCGGGACAAGGGCTCGGGGCGACACTCCGTTCTATCCACTTGCCAGAGAGCGACTTAGGGCGACCGCGAACCTCCCCGTTATCCCATGGGCGCTTGGTGTTCGCGATCCGCAGCCTACACGATCAAAGGCCCCTGTGGATCGTATGTCGGCTTTGCCCCAATGTGCTCTACTCGTCTTTTCCAGTTCTTTCCTAGAAAGTAGAACCGAAGACTGTCCTTCTGTGGATCAATCACACTGACGAGTTCGCCTCGCAAGTGTACCCATTGGGCCGGATCCACGAGACACTCGAAGACAGAATTCTGCACCCGCTGGCCGCGATTCTCACACCGTTTGGCCACCTGCCGCAAGCGTGCCTGTCCTTCCCGGGTGTCCGTACTCACGTCGTATGCCACCAATACCATCATGACCCTGGCTCCTTCTACCGCCAGAAGAACGGCGGATATCCGTCCAAATCCCCGCGTAAGAAGCGTGCCAACAACATGGCCTGCACGTGCGGTAGGAGTCCGACGGCGATCGTCTCCTGCAAGAACGGATGGGTGATCGTCTCTTGCTTGCGTTTCTGCCAAGCCACCAACACGGTCTTCCAAGTAGAGTCGTCCATCGTCACCGCGCCGGACTCAGTCTTTCTGAATCCCTTCGCCTTGATCTGTTGGCGATTGATCAGAGACAGCGCCAGCCGATCCGCCAAGTAGGCCCGCAACTCTTCCATGAGGTCCAGTGCGAGGCTAGGGCGCCCGGGGCGATCACGATGAAGAAAACCAACGGCTGGGTCAAGACCGACCGACTCAAGGGCCGATGTCACATCGTGAACAAGCAAGGTATACAGAAACGACAGAAGAGCGTTCACATTGTCCATTGGAGGCCTTCTGTTGCGGCCGCGAAAGGAGAAGTTCTCCTTGTCGGCCGTAATCAGGTGGTCGAATACGGAGAAGTAATGATTGGCGGCATGCCCCTCGATCCCGCGGACGATATCTGTGGAGGTCGCGTTTCTAAGTTCCTCCAAATCCTCGTTCAGGATTCGCACGGCCCCGGTCAAGGCGGGCTCGTCGAGGCTTTCCAGATGGTCTCGAAGGGCTCGCTGAAGAACGACGCGGGCATTGGCAACCTTAGCCATGACGACCGCGCGGGCCACTTGAAGGACTTGCCCTGCATCTTCGGAACGTTTGTACTGTTCCTTGCGGAGCAGCACGTTTCCGCTGATCGGCCCCTGCACTCTCGCCAGGAAACGCCCGTTCTCCGTCAACAGTGAGATCGTCACGTCCTTCTCGCCGCAAAGCCCCATCAGGAATGGACTGCACGTGACGTTTCCAAAACACACGATAGAACCCAAGGTGTGAATCGGCACGCGAAGCTTGGTTTCCTGCTCATGGCGGACTTCGAGGGTATCCCCTTTTTTGGACAGATAGGCCCCCTGGGTTGTAACGAACAGGGTGTTGAGCAACTGTCTCATGGGGTAGTCTCCCCTGGCGGCCTGCTCAGAGCTTGCGTGAGATAGAGGTCGATCCTCTTCTTGAGACCGGTGGTTTTCGGCAGGCATCGCTCATATAGCGAGCAGTTTTTGCACTTCGCGACATACGGAACCGTCGGTGTGATGCCCTGCTGGATCAGGCGATGCACCTCTCTGGCGATGTCCTCGGTGCGGCGTCTTAGAGGCTCTGTGAACTCAATCTCCTGCCGTCGCCGTGGTCGGCCGTAGAAGAAGGCGCCTCGGTGAATGTCGGTACCCAACATTTCCTCCAAGCACATGGCCTGAGCACAAAGTTGTACCGCATCGCAGTCGTCCGGCTTGGGTTTGCCTCGTTTGTATTCGACCGGAAAAGGCCGCCAGAGTCCGTCGGCGTCCGAGAGAAGAGTACCCTCGTCCCCTCGATGAAACTCGACGACATCGGCCTGGCCGATCAGACCTAGTCGGTGCGATCGCAGGGCCAGACCCCGCACGGTCCTCACACCGGGGCGGTTTTCGTTGTCAGCTTCGTGGACGCGATCGTGAAGAAGCCGCCCCTGAGCCGTGAGTCGGTTTTCCACCCAGGTCTGCTCGATGTGGATCAGCGCACACTGCCGCGGGCAGAACACGAAGTGCTGCAACGCGGAAATCGGCACCAAGTCACTGGCCGTATACATCGCGCAGCGATCACAACAGCTCGCGCTGAGTCACGCCGTCGGGCGGGTTGTCCCAGTCGAGACGGATGCGATAATCCGTGAAGGCCCGGGCCGGACGATCCGAATCCGCCCGCTCGATGTGCAGGCGTTCGAACAACGTATGGGCCGGGGCATTGCCCAGCGGCGTGGCGTGTTCGAAGACGTAGAGCTTGCGTGAGGCCATCTCACCGCGGGCCGCGCTGTGGTCGTGTTCAAACATGTTCTTGAGCGCCTCCCAGAGCAGTTGCAGGTCCTGGTCCGAGAACCCGGTATCGGCCGCCAGGAAGGGGGAGATGTACCCATGGGCCACGTACAGGGCGTAGGGGACAATCTCCTTGCGGCCCATGGTGCGATTGTCGCCTTGCTGTTTTTCTGCCTCCCGCTCCGTGGTGACGGCCATCCGGGTCACGGCCTGTTCGAGTGCTGTGATGGGGTCCACCGAGAAGGCAAAGGCCAACTGAACGGGGCCGCGGACCTGGCCGCAATTGATGTCGGTGGACATGACGGCGCCGAACATACGAACGTCGAAAAAGGTTTGACACATCCATGCCCGGGCCTCGGAAATCTGACCCGCTTTTTCTCTGCCCGATGCCTTCGGGTCCAGCCCCTTGGCTTCGTAGGCGCGCATGTGCTGATTGTTGAGGACGGCTTTCTCTTTCACGTAGATGTCGTAGCCTTCTTCCGGTTGGCCGGTGGCGGCACCCTTGGCCAGGCAGATGTAGTTACGGATCTTGCGCTTCAGGCATACGTCAGAGACGAAACCGTGACCGGTTTCCGGATCGATCCGGGGTGCGTTGCCGGCGTCGGGATCGCCGTTGGGATTGCCGTTCTTGACATCGAACAACAGGATGAACTCGTAACGTTTGTTGATGGGTTCCATAGCCGATTCTCCTTGCTAATATCCGTGATCTACTGGTTACTCGGGTTGTCCTGTTTCTTCTGCCAAAGGGCGTGCCGCTGATGGTGATAGCCCAGGATGAACAGGCCCTGTTGCGGCAGGGGCAAGAAGGCCGGGAAGGCGTCGATTTGCGAGGCGATCTCGTCGGCCTGGCGGTCGAGCCAGACGGCAGTGCCCCCATAGTTGCCGTCGCGGGCCTTGCTGATGTGATGCCGCATGTTCTTGAGTAGCCGCGGAAACACCGAACCGGGCGTCGCCGAGGCGCCGCTGAAATACCGGTCGATCACCGTGGCGTTCACATCACCGAGGGCCAATTGCTGGGCCCGCTCGATGACGGCCAGCAGGCGGCCCAACAGGTAGCCGATGTCCTTGTTCGTCGTGTCCATCTGCGGTTTGACCTCCAATTGAAAGTTCCGAATCAACACGGCCTTGATCAGCGCCGCGCGGGCATCGCGGAGTTCCAGGTCGTTCCAGTCGTCACGGCCGATCTCCGCCCGCATGCGTTCCAGCGCCCGATGTAGGACGGTCATGGGAAACCGCGTCCCGGCCAGGGCGGTGTTCACCATCTGGGCGGCCAGATGGGGCGGAACATCGCTGTCGCGTCCCTGTGGGGCCAAGGACCGCAAGAGGGTTCGCATCGGCAGCTGCGGCGGCAGCGACCGCTTCTTGGACGGGGGCGTATTGCGGACGATTTGTAGGTCACGGAAGTACGCCGCCAGGTGGCGGACCACCGTCTCGACCGTCGATTCCAGCCAATCCCGCACGATCGCCCGGCCCTGGGTGCCGGACAGCGTCAGGGCATAAAACGCGGACGTGCCCGGATCGCTCGGCGGCCGACCCGTCCAGATGGTACGGTAGGTCTCCCGGACATCCTCCGGATTGGCCTCCAGGATCGGGGCGAACTGATTGCAGAAATCCTGCGCCTCGTCGGCCACTGCCCAAAAACACACCACCGTGTCGCTGCTGATCTTGTGGTGGCGTACCGGCAGCTTTTCATCAAGATCGCGGGGGTTGGGTAGATCGCTGCTGAGCAGGCGGTTCAGGGCCGTCATACACATTTCGGAGGCCTGGTACGAAATCGGTGCGTTCTGGTTGCCGGGCAGGCCATAGGACTCGAACGCCGAGGCATTGAACGATACAAGCGCCACACCCGAGGGCGTTCCTCCAGGGAGTCCCTTCAACAACATGTGCTTAGGTGCAGGCCGATCGGTCCGGCCGGTGATCAGACATTCCACAGGGTCGAGGGACTCTAACTCCGCGAGCCGATAATTCGCCCAGTATTGCCGTACTGCGGGCCGATCACTCACCAGCCGATCATCGTCCGGCGAATAGACAAAGGCGATCAAATCGCTCGGGCCATAGTCCTCCGGAAGATCAACGGAGGTTTGGCCTTCAGCAACGGCATCAAGCAGGACCAGTACGGCCCCCACGGCCTCATCATGCGTGGCCTCAGAGCAGGCACGCACCTTCTCTCTGAAGAGCCGAAATCGATTCGCCAGCTTCTGCTTCGAACGGGCCCCTTTGCCCATCCCAAACAGGTATTCGCTCGTGTCGCACAGGAAAAAGGCGTAATCGCCGCTGGTTCGCTCCGGCTCCCGAGGGACCCAACGGTAAGGAGCTACATACACGGTCCTAGGTCTGCCCCTGGGACTCCTGGTCGGTATCTCCACTCGGTTGCGACAATCGATCATCTTACCCAGAAAGGTTCCATCGCGGCCGACCCGGACCAGCCAAGGAACCCGTTTCAACTGGTAGTTGGGATCCTGGCCCATCAGTCGTTCGCGTTGGGCTAGGTCATACAGGGCCTGCAGAATCATGGTTGCGGCCCTCCTTCCTCGTTGGGCGCCGGAGTCGGCCGGCCGGGAACCTGCAGGACGCCTCGGTCGAGCGCCGCGTCGAAGAACAGCGGCCGCTTCTCCTCAGGATTGGAGAAATCGATGTCCCACAGCATCCGACCCAAGTCCCGCGAGTCATCGATAGGTTCGGGGGCATCCTCAGCCGGCAGAACCTCGGCGACAAACTCCCGACAACCCAGGTAGGGTTGGTGGAAGTGCTGACCCTTCTCCACCCGCCGGCAGAACATATCGATGAACTTGTTGACGTTATCCTGGTCCCCCGCCCGCGGGGTCATGGTGAAATGGGCCTCAACGACATAGTCCACGTCCAGCAAGGCGACTGTGTTCCGTTGGGCCCGGTCTGCGTCGGCAAAGTAGGGATGATATGGCCCGCCGTCACGGATCACGGCTTGCGCCGGCGTGCCGGCTCGTGTGTTGACTTCGTTTCGCCGGAAGGCTGTGAAACGGATGTCCTTCAAAACCCGGATCCGCTCGACGTGCCAGGCGATGGCTGGCTTCCAGCACACCGCCTCCATAAGTCCCCGGGCCGCCGAAGGGGTCATCACGGGGTACGAGACCCGCTCAACCTTCAATTCGGGACGTGTGAAGCAGGCCAGCCGTCCCCTGGCCCGCAGACGCAATGTAGGGCTTCGTCCACTGTTCATGTTTCTCCTTTCAATTGTCAACTGAGAACAGGGCTTATCCTATGAGAGCTTCGGGATCAGCCTGGATCGGCTCGTCGCCTTCGGTCAGACCATAGACCTCCGAGTACAGATGCCGATAGGGGGCGGTCAAGATGTGCACACCTTCAAGAACCTCCTCCAAGGCACCGGCAGCCCTAAGTCGCTCGTAGGACCGGGCGTAGATGCTCACGGTATAGGGTTGCAGCCGCCGCAGAACCTCACAGGTGGAACGTCCTTCCTCAACGGCCTCCCGCAGTTTGCTGATCCCCTCTTCGGCGTCACCCCACGGCACGATAACCGTGTAAGTAAACCCATCCTCGATCATCTTGAAGTGCCGGCCGACACTGGCGAAGTCGAACTGCCGACGAAGTCGTTGGATGTCGTGGATGTCCCTGGCTTCAACGAAATAGAGCTGCCGGAAGTACTTCTCGAAACAGACCGGATCCGCCGTGTCGATGGCACCGCCCAACTCCTGGAGCAGGCTTTCGGTGACCTGCAAGGCTCGCCGTGGGACTCCTGGTGGTGGTGAACTGGCCGCTCGAAAGACCACAACCCGCCCGCCTTCTGCCAGGCGCCCTTCCCGGTTGCACCGTCCGGCCGCCTGAACGATGCTGTCCAGGCCACCCAAGGCCCGATACACCACCGGAAAATCGAGGTCCACGCCGGCTTCGACCAACTGTGTGGACACCACACGGCACGGTCCCCCCTCTTTGAGACGGCGATGGATTTGCCCGACGACATTCAGCCGGTGGGCCGGGCACATCAGTGCCGACAGATGAAAGACGTGGTGGCCCGTTTGCTCAGCCAACGCCCCCGCTGCCTCGCGGGCATCCCGCCGGCGATGGACAACGCACAGCACCCGTTCATGTGCGGACAGTCGGTCGACAAGCTCCGGGACGGACCAGGGCATCTGCCCATCGCGTGGCCATTCGATGATGACCCGCCGGAGTCGGTCGGCCAGGCCTTGGGGGTCTTCAATGATGTGCTGAATGTCCTTCAGACCGTATTGAAACCGGTCCCGATAGGCCAGCGCCGGCGGGGTAGCGGTAGATAGCACAACCGAACAGCCATACTGTTCCACCAGGGTGTTCAGGCCATCGAGAATGGGATTCAGTAGCCCCGGCGGCAGGGCCTGCACTTCATCCAAGACGATAACACTGCGGGCTACATTGTGAAGTTTGCGAACTTGGGATGGCCGCGAGGCAAACAGGGTCTCGAAGAACTGGACCGTCGTCGTGACGATGACGGGCATGTCCCAATTCTCTGCAGCCAGCTTATGGGCCGTGTCCGATTGGGTTTCGTCCAGAATCTCCGGGCTCAAATTGCTGTGGTGTTCGAGTACGTTTTCCCCTCCCAGGCATTCCCGGTACACCGCTGCGTTCTGCTCGATGATACTGGTGTACGGGATGACCACGAAGACGCGCCGCAGGCCATGGCGTTCGGCATGGTGTAGGGCGAACGCCATGCCCGACAGCGTTTTGCCGCCCCCTGTAGGGACAGTTAATGTGAAGATGCCCGGTAACCTCTGCGCCGCTTCACGACATCGCCCAAGCACTTCACCGCGCACACGATTGACAACCTGCTCCTGCTGATCGGGCGAAAGCCGCGCAGCTTTGTCTTCGATATACCGATCACAGCGGTGTCGGAGTTCACCCATTGAGGCCATTGGCCGGCGCTCGTGGAAATGGTCCGGATCACAGAACGCCGCCGTGTCAGATCGGTCCGCGTCGACCAAGCAGGAAAATAAGAACCGAGTCCACATCTCCCGATATCGGTAAAGTTTTTCGCTATCTTCCTTGCTGAGGGAAGGACGACCTTGGAGCGTGGCCGGCAGATCCGGCAGTTCAATCGCGAGAAGCGCTTCCGGAATGTTGGGCCGGCACTCGGCCAGCAGCCCAGCGTTTCGCTCCAGACGCCTCATCAGCGGGGTCGAGCCTTCTTCTGCTGCCTGGAGATTGGGCAGACCTGAGTGGTGACCGGCGATAACAAAGCCCAACGCGACTCCCTTGCCACGATCCCGTTGAATGGCCCAGCACGCACCTACTCCGGCATGTTCGACGGTGACCGGCGCTCCGCGTAACCGTTGCTGAAAAACGTTGTGGAACTTCCCGAGATCGTGCCAAAGCCCGGACACGCGCCCCCACTCCTCCGCGCCAAACCATTTTGCATAGTCGCCCGCAAGCTTACCGGTTTGTCTCAGGTGATCCTCCAGCAGTTGCCACCGTGCACCCGGCTCTTGCGGTCCTTTTCCTGGCTGCTTGAGATCAGAATGGGCGTAGTACACTCTCATGGTGATTCCGAGAATAGTGCGGACCGCATTGTCCTGCGGTAATCTGCATGCACCCAAGTGATTTCATCGCCGGTAACCGCAGGGCCCATGGTGAGCCCGTTGCCGCAGTGCGCCGGTCACGGTGGCTAGCCATCTCGGTCTACCGGTCAACCAGCTGTTGCGTAAGCATATCTCTCTCTCACATAGTCCCTGGCTCGCCACTTACGGACTTCGGCGCAGCGTACACAATCGTCTAAGCCGTACTCAATCAAAAAGCACTCACTGCGAGCTGTACATCTGTAGACCGAGCTGCCCATGCCGGTGTTCGCGCGACTATTCCTTGCCTTCGCCCTTCGTCGTTCCCTGGTTTGGGGGTGCCGTAGGCGCAGGTTTGCCACCTCCAGCGTCTTTACCCAGGGTGATTGTCTGATTGACCGGGGCAGGCGGACTTTCACGTCCTTCACCGCTCCTGGTCGTTTCGGAGTTGACCGGGGGATCAGGCTTGTCACACATGTGCGAGTTCCTTCTTCTAGTCTTTCTTCTGTCCGTCCTTCACCATCTTGCTTCCGGGCCCGCCCACGGACTCACCGGCGGTGGTCCGCTTGTTCTCGGGCGGTGGAGGTGGGGGTTTTCGTTCCTTCTTATCTTCTTTTTTGTTCTTGGGCATTTTCACACTCCCTGAATCTTCAGTATGAAGAAAAACATTGCCTGTATTGCAACAGGAATCAATGCCAAAGAAGCAATCAATACAGACATATGGAAGTATTGCCTGCGTCTCTCATTTATGGGGGCGTTGTTAGCCTGGGCCTCGGCAAGCTTGGTTGTGATTTCTTCTAGCATCGCCTCATCAACGCCGTTCTCTTGGGATTTGCCCTCTCCATGCAGATAGTCCTCGTAGTCCTTTCGCCACTTTCTCCAGAGGTCCATGGAGGCGAGTGTCTTGTACTTGCCCTTGCGAGGAAGGGCGAACAAAATACAGAAAACAACACTTAGCGTCAGTAAGACAATGGCTGTGATCATGGAGACACAATAAAGAAAAGTGTCCACTCTGGTAAAGGCAATAGCAATGACATCAATGCGGCCCAAGCGGTAAACAACGCCACCTAAAAGAGACAATAGAACCAAAACAAAGCTAAATCGCTGGTATATCTGGTCTGTTTCTCTGATCTCGGACTCGTACTGCCGATAGCACAAATCATAGAAATCCTTGCTCGTTGTCTGCTGCTTGTCACTGACCATAGCCCATCGCCTCCAAGTTCCGGCATATAGTGGCTTCCATCTTCTCCGGCGACGTTGTCGAGCATTCCACCTGCCCAGAGTGAACCCTTCCGCTGCTGGCAAACTGGAGCGTCGTCGCACCGGTCCCGATGCCGATTTTCAAGAACACCCCAATACGATAACCTAGTTCCTCGGAGTCGGTGAATGCGCTGAGCTTTGCCAAGTCCTTTTCGTCCCTCTCCCGGCTCGTGGCCTTTTTCACCTCAATGACGAGCAGGTTCTCGCTTGTGTCCCTGCGATGGACGATGATGTCCGGGAATACCGACTTAGCCTCCAGGTCGTCTGCCTTGATTCTCGCTTGATTAAACTTGTAACAGAGACGCTTCACGCAACGACCGGGGCCCGAAGAGCGGTTGTACTCGCAGTCTACATTCCACCCAGGAAATCCCTCCTCAAGATACACCGCCAGCCTATGAGTGATAGACCGCTCGTTGGCGTCGGCTTCCAGCAGTTGTTCATCATCCTCAAGCAGTCTCCGCAACGCGTCTACAAAGGCTTCAGCGATCTGCGCCGCACTGGGCCACTCACCCGTCATGGCCGACGCCCTCCTCATCTCGGGGAATTGTGACGTGGGCTGGCTTGGCCGACCATGCTTTGTTGACTGCTGTCCTTTCGTTCATGGCTTATGTTCCTGCCGGTTTTGCTCGAGGAGCAAGGACAAATCGGGCACGCTCCTTGCGGAGCACGTCGTAGGGGTTCAAGTATTTGATCTTCAGGCCGAGGCAGACGTTGGGGATCTTGACGCGCTGGATAGAATCCTGCGGTTGCTCGTGCGTGACAACGACATGGCCGCCGGCCAGGGCCTGGGCGATGAGGTAGTAGTCGGCGACCTGAAGAAACGTACTCTTGGCGGCCGGGGTGTAGGATTCGTGACCATTGACCCACTCGGCGACGGCGCCGAGAGCGGGCAAGGCGGACTCCTCAAGGGGCAGAAAAAAGCCCTCGCCCTGCCGTTCGGCCCATTCGGCAAGGGGATCCTCGACCGTCGCCAACTCGTCCTGGACCCGCTCGATGCTGAAGACGCGGCCGGCCTGATTCGCGCGGATGAGCCAGTCCCAGAACGCGGGGCAAAAGTCGAACCCGTAGTGCAGGTTCTTGGCGGCGATGAAGACGTTTGCATCCAAGAAGTAGGCCATCAGATATCCGCTCCTACACTCTGGCCGAGTTCACGTAAGGTGGCCATCTTGCGGCAGCCGAGCAGGCGGAAGGCCTCGGTGAACGAGGCGCGGCCCTCCCAGGCGGCGGTGACCACGGCTCGAGCGAAGCGACGGCTAACGCGGGCGGGGGTGGTCAGGTAGTAGTCACCGCCCTTGCCGCGGGGCAGGCCCTGAAGGCGTTGCACCTCGGCATCGTAGGCGTCCCAAAGCTGTCTGCGCGTCAGGTAGCCGGCGTCGTGCAGGCGGCGAAGGATGACCAGCGTGCTGACCTTGAACTGCCGCGCCAGGCGGTTCATTTCGTCTTGCAGAGACTCGCCCGGCCGATGGGCCTGGCGGACGGCGTCCAGGGGCACAAGCAGTTCGGCGGCGACCTGGTTGCACCATCGCTCCACGGGCTGATCGGGTGTCGCGCGGGCACTGGCATCGGACAGGGCCGACTCGCCCAGCCACAGGTGGGCCAACTCGTGGGCCAGGGTGAACATCTGGGCGGCCTTCGTGTCGGCCCCGTTGACGAAGACCAGCGGGGCGAGGGGATCGGCCAGGGCGAAGCCGCGGAACTCGTCCGGATCCAGCGCGCGGTAGGTGTTGCTGCCGACGATGCCGCTGACCATGGCCAGAATGCCCAGGTTGTCGGCTTGCTCGACAAAGCTCCGCAGGGCCTCGGTCCAGGTGCGCATCCGGCGGCGCTGGTCCAGGTCGAAGCCCAAAGCGGCGCGGATGCGTGCGGCGGTCGATGCCACGTCATCCGAGCGTCGCGCCGAGCCGATGAGCCCAATAGGGGCTTCGCCGACAGACCGGGCATACTCGCGGTACCAGTCCTGGCGCTGCTGGCACAGATAGATCGTATCGAGCAGGTTCGGGGACGGCTGGGCGATGGGCTCACCGGCAATGGTGCGGAAATCGGGGATGGGTACCTGTTCCTGCGGCGGTTCGTGCAGAAAGAAGTAGCCGAAGGGGGTATGGGTTGCCTTGGCGAAGTCCTGCAACTGCTTGAGCGTGGGTCGGCGGGTGCCGGTGATCCACTCCGCAAGCTTGGCGAACCGGCCGTGCAGGTGCTCCTCGGGCACATCAGATCGGTCGATGGCCCAGCGGATCATCCGGGTTGGCACGGTCACTCGCATCATGGATTCTCGCGTCCTGCAGGCTCTTCTGCGGCCATAGGCCATTGTATGATCCGACCGGAGAATGTCCAGGGTCGTTCACCTGCCATAGCCGATGCTCTCCACATCTCGGCGGATGGCGGCGTCGGGTTGCTGGAGGCGTTCGACGCTCATCGGCCACCCCCTTTCTTGCCGCCGCGCGGTTTCTTGGGCTTGGGCGCAGGTGGGGCCTCTTCGAGTTGCTTGACCTCTTGCACGGCCCTGTCGAAGTCGGAGGTTGGCTGGGCGGCTTGCAGACGGCGCTGTTCTTCGTAGCGGGCGAATTCGCCGTAGGCGTGTTCCTCGGCCAGTTCGTGGGATACCGTGCCGGCGTGCGTCAGGATGTTGCGTTCGTTGAATTGCAGGAAGGCGTCGAGCTTCGTGACCCAGTCGGCCATGTGCATGGGTTTGTGACGCCGGGCCTGGTCTTCGGCGTAGTCCAGATACATCGTGACGATGCGGTTCAATTCGCGGATTTCCCCCTCGGAAAGGTAGTTCTTGGCCACGGTGACATCGGATTTGCGGATGGCACCGTGGGGTGCGTTCTTCCAGGTCGTCAGGCCCATGTGAGGCCTGGAGGCGTCGGCACGCTGGCGGATGATCTCGGCGGCGGTGTGGCCGTGGATCGCCCAGTGGAGCTTGTTCTGCACGGTGGCGTAAAAGGCCTGGGTGATCTCGGCCCTGGGGTCGTAGTCGATGCTGGTGGCGTAGATGTCGGTGATCTTCTGGTAGAACATCCGCTCCGAGGCGCGGATGTCGCGGATGCGTTCGAGCAGCTCGTCGAAATAGGCGTCGCCGAGCGTGCGGCCTTCCTTGAGCCGGTCATCGTCGAGCGTAAAGCCTTTGACCAGCAGTTCGGACAGCCGGGCGGTGGCCCACTGGCGAAAGGCGGTGCCGCGGGCCGAGCGGACCCGGTAGCCGACGGCCAGGATGGCATCGAGGTTGTAGTGCTTGAGCGAACGTTGGATCTGACGCATCCCCTCCTGTCGAACTTGTAAGAATTCCTTACAAGTTGCCGCCTCGTCCTGTTCGCCCTCCTCATAGATGCTTTTCAGATGCATTGTGATGTTCTGTGGCGTCGTCTGAAACAACTCGGCCATCCCGGCCTGTGTCAGCCAGACGGTTTGGCCGTCGATGCGAACCTGGACGCGCAGGGCACCGTCCTGATAGATCAGCAGTTGTCCCTCCGCCGGACTTGGGACGATCTCACTTGCCATATCCGATATCCTGCAGGTTGGCCCAGATGAGCTTGTCGAGTCGGGCCCCTTCGGCCATCTGCTCCCTGAGCTCGGCGGTCAGACGGTCCATCTTCTCCTCGAACGGCTCGCCGTCGTCCTCGACTTCGGCCGCCCCGACGTAGCGGCCGGGCGTGAGGATATGGCCGTGGTGGCGGATGTCGTCCAGCGTCGCGGCCTTGCAGAAGCCGGGCACATCCTCGTACTTGGCCTTGCAGTCCTTGTCACCCCGCCAGGCATGGTAGGTGCCGGCGATCTTGTGGATATCCTCCTCGGTCAATTCGCGGTGGACGCGGTCGATCATGGTGCCCAGTTTGCGGGCATCGATGAACAGCGTCTCGCCGCGGCGGTCGCGAAACCGGCCATTCCTCTTGTCGCGGGCGATGAACCACAGGCAGACGGGGATCTGCGTGGAGTAGAAAAGCTGGCCGGGCAGGGCCACCATGCAGTCCACCAGGTCGGCCTCGATGATGCTCTTGCGGATCTCGCCCTCGCCGGACTGGTTGGAGGACATCGAACCGTTGGCCAGAACAAAGCCGGCAAGACCGGTCGGCGCCAGGTGGTGGATGAAGTGCTGGACCCAGGCGAAGTTGGCGTTGGAGGCCGGCGGCGTGCCGTACTTCCAGCGTTTGTCGTCCTTGAGCAGGTCCCCGCGCCAGTCCGAGTCGTTGAACGGGGGATTGGCCAGGACGAAATCGGCCTTGAGATCCGGGTGCAGATCGCGGTGGAAGCTGTCGGCGTGTTCCTTGCCGAGGTTGCCGTCGATGCCGCGAATGGCCAGGTTCATCTTGGCCAGACGCCACGTGGTGTGGTTCGACTCCTGGCCATAAATGCTGATGTCGCCGACGCGTCCCCCGTGTTCCTCGATGAACCGCTCGGACTGGACGAACATGCCGCCCGAACCGCAGCAGGGGTCGAACACGCGGCCCTTGTACGGGGCGAGCATCTCGACGAGCACGCGGACGATACACCGGGGCGTGTAGAACTGGCCGCCTTTCTTGCCCTCCGCGCTGGCGAACTGGGAGAGGAAGTACTCATACACCCGACCGAGGATGTCCTTCGAGCGGTTGGCCTTGTCGCCCAGGCCGATATTGCCGACCAGATCGATGAGCTGGCCGAGCCGCTGCTTGTCCAGCCGCGGGTGCCCGTAGTCCTTGGGCAGGACGCCCTTGAGCGAGGGGTTGTCCCGCTCGATGGCCAGCATGGCCGCATCGATCGTCTTGCCGATGCTGGGCTGCTTGGCCTCGGCCTTGAGCTTGGACCAGCGGGCCGCCTTGGGCACCCAGAAGATGTTCACCGCCCGGTACTCATCCGGGTCCTCCGGGTCGGCGCCCTGGGTCCGCTCCGCCTCGAGTTTGGCGTGCTGCTCCTCGAAGGCGTCGGAAATATATTTCAGGAAGATCAGGCCGAGGACGACGTGCTTGTACTCGGCCGCATCCATGTTGGACCGGAGGGCGTCGGCGGCCCGCCAGAGCCTGTCCTCAAACCCCAGCGTGGCCCCGTTGTCCGCCTTCGGCTTCCCTGCCTTCCGCTTGCCGCGCTTCCCCACGGCTACTCCTTGCTCTGTGCATCATCTGCCGGTCTCTGGACGGCCGTGGTTTCCGCGTCCGGCCATGCATCGACGGCATCCCTGCGGAACCACGCCCGCTTATCAGCGTTTCCCTACGGCGACCCATCCCTTCTACACCGGGCGAACCATCCTGTCAATCACGAAAACACCTCTCAAGAGGTTGTGGAGCGGAGTCTTGCACATGCTGCCCGTTCCATGGTTCACCTTGTCGTGGCGGGCTGATATCCAGCCCCCCGAAAGCGGCCGGCCGCTCTGCATCCTCATGCCCGCCCGAATTCCGATGAAAACCTTCTTTTCCAGATTTTTTCCTTGCGGGC
>Ga0209270_1001949_pt1 | contig 24356 bp, 22 predicted proteins | sample MTBAKSrepl1MetaG_FD_187456 | JGI IMG/M metagenome (GOLD analysis project Ga0209270, IMG submission 187456) | Enrichment culture microbial communities from Arthur Kill intertidal strait, New Jersey, USA, that are MTBE-degrading - MTBE-AKS1... | ecosystem: Environmental > Aquatic > Marine >...
TTCATACTCAACCGGCACCTTTTATTTACTCCGTGAATGAACTAAACTGTATTATTCATAATTGATTATGACAAAAAAATACTTAGGACAGAACTTCCTTTATGACCCTTCGATCCTGACAAGGATCATTCAGGCTGCACAGCTTTGTATTGATGATCTTGTCGTAGAGATCGGCCCTGGACACGGAAGGCTGACAAAAATGCTTGCGGGACATGTAAGGAAAATAATCGCTATTGAACTCGATGGAGACTTGTTCGAAAATTTGAAGATCGAACTCGTTGACTATCGGAATGTTGATCTCATACATGGAGACGCCCTCAGGTACCCTTACGAGAACCTGCCCGAATTCAAGGTCGTTGCAAATATACCGTACTACATTACAACCCCTGTAATTTTCAGGCTCCTTGATATAGGCTGTACGCAACCTATAAATCTAAAAACAAATGAAATAATCCTTCCTTACCCCTCTTTAGCAAAGGGGGGAAGGGGGGATTATCAGGCGAAAAAAAATCTCATATCAATGACTTTGACACTGCAGAAAGAGGTTGCTGAAAGGATAATAGCAAGACCAGGGGGCAAAGATTATGGTGTCCTTTCAATTATGGTTCAATACCATGCAAGTCCTCATCTGGCATTTATCATCCCGAGAGGTGCGTTCAGGCCTGTTCCAAAAGTAGATTCAGCTGTTATCACCCTGAAAATCCTCAAAACACCTTTAATAGATGTAAAAGATGAACGGCTCTTTAAGAGTGTGGTAAAAACTGCTTTCTCTCAAAGGAGAAAAATCCTCTCAAATTCCCTGAAAGGTTTGCGGAGAGACGCGAAAGACTGGCTGGAACGTGCCGGAATCGACCCGGGCAGGAGACCTGAGACACTCAGTATTGACGAATTCGGACGGCTGGCGAATATGTATTAACCCGGAAACTGCATTTACCGGAGGCAAGGTTGTCTGAAAAGTCTTTTGCAGCAACACCTTGTTCATGCTGTGATGCAATTCTTGAGTTGCTTAAAAATATGAGCGAACTTTTGAGAATTGCATCAGAGCATATGATAAAATCATGTTGAAATCAAAAGACTTTGAAGGCGGCCTTGCCTCCGGTTCAACCAATTGCATTTTCCGGGTTAACCCGGAAAATGCATGTATCGGAGGCACTGAGGTTGAGATTTTTCTAAAAAAGTGGAGCGGTTATCCTTCGGCTGGCTCTGGATAACACAGGGAACCGGGGACGCGGAGAGGTTCGTAACTTCACAACTTCATAAGTTCAAAAGACACTATGCGCAATGCGCTTGGCGCTATGCGCTTTTCGCTTCCTTCATAATCCGCTCGATGTCATCTCTCTCGAGCACCTCTTCTTTGATAAGCGCATCAGCCAGGGCATCAAGCGTTTTCCTATTACTCATTAAAATTTCTTCAGCCCTGGATTCAGCCTCGATCATCAATTTATGAATCTCCTGGTCCATAAGCCAGGCCATCTCTTCACTGTAACGTTTGGGCAGGGACAGGTCCCTCCCTAAAAAGGGATGCTCCTCTCCCCTTCCCAGGTTGACCGGGCCGATCTTATCGCTCATACCCCATTGCGCAACCATCTTCTCTGCAAGAGAGGTCGCCTCCTTGAGGTCATTCTGCGCACCACTGCTCAAGTCATCAAAAACGATTTTTTCTGAAACCCTGCCGGCAAGTGCCACGCTGAGCCTGTTCATGAGATATGTCTTGGGATAATAGTGCCTGTCTTCATCCGGGAGAAGCTGCGTTACACCCATAGCCATGCCCCTGGGAAGGATGCTTACCTTATGGATAGGATCTGTTCCCGGCAATTGCAAGGCAACAAGTGTATGTCCTGCCTCATGATAAGCTGTTATTCGCTTCTCTGTATCACTGATAGTATCTTCCCTTAACGCGCCCATGAGAACAACATCCCGGGCCTCTTCAAAATCGCTCATGTCGATTTTATCTTTTTCTTTCCTTATCGCAATAAGGGCAGCCTCATTTGTAAGGTTTTCAATATCTGCTCCGGTCATGCCAGGGGTACCCTTTGCGAGAATTTCAAAGTCAACATCATCAGCCAGTGTCTTGTCGCGGGCATGAACCTCAAATATTGATTTACGTTCTTTCCATCCGGGCCGGTCAATGACAACATGCCTGTCAAACCGCCCCGGCCTCAGGAGTGCCGGATCGAGGACATCCGGTCTGTTCGTTGCTGCCATAATGATGACCTCCTCGTGGGGTTCGAATCCGTCCATTTCACTCAAGAGTTGATTGAGTGTCTGTTCCCGTTCATCATGTCCTCCTCCAAGTCCGGCGCCTCTCGTTCTGCCGACAGCATCAATCTCATCGATAAAAATGATGCTCGGCTGTGAATCCCTTGCTTTCTTGAACATGTCGCGCACCCTGGAAGCACCGACTCCCACAAACATCTCGATAAACTCCGATCCACTGATGCTATAGAAAGGGACACCTGCTTCACCGGCAACAGCACGAGCAAGGAGCGTTTTCCCTGTCCCTGGCGGGCCAACCAGGAGTACACCTTTGGGAACCTTTGCACCGAGTTTTTTGAATTTCGACGGATCCTTGAGGAACTCAATGGTTTCCTGGAGCTGCTTTTTGGTGTTCTCCATGCCGGCAACGTCCCTGAATGTTACCGTCGGCTTATTCACGTCAAAGAGTTTCGCCTTGCTCGCACCGAAAGAGAAAAGTCCACCTGCACCACCATGAATCTGCTGCTGGGCACGCTTCATTATGTAAAGCCATATGCCGATAATAAGCACCCATGGTATAACTCCGATGAAAAGTTGCCAGAGAATAGAACCTTTTTCGTCCGGCTCTATGGTAATGGCAACGTTTTTCTCCCCGAGTTTCGTTATGAGTCCTTCTCCCTGGAAAGAAGGGAGAAACGACTTAAAGTTCTTCACCGTTACAGACTTCTTCTCAGCAGATATTTGCATGGTAACATTTTTGTTGAACGACCCGGTAACCTCCAGGTTTTTTATCGTGACTGAATCGATGTTACCGGCATCCAGTTGCTCAATAAACTGGCTGTAGCTTATGGGATACAGTGCGGGCTTTCCCACATCAAGATACTGCCCCCACACATACAGGAAAAGGAAAAAAATTAAGATTGCGATGACAAATTTCCACTGGGAGCCCTTGAATTTATCTAAGATAGCAGATTTGTTCGTGAGTGCCATGGATAGATTTTATCTTATTCACTCAAAAAAGTAACCCCTCCCGCCGTTTTGCTTCTCGTTCATTAATGAATCGGGGACCCGGAGACACGGTTAAAGTAAGAATGCAGAAGTAAAAACCGATATGGTAAATTTCAAATTCCAAAATCCAAAGTTCAAAAATTCAAAGCTCAAAATCTAAAGTCTACATATCACGTTTTTTGCTTGCAGGCTTGTCAGCTTGCCGGCTGGATTAGGTTATGAGTTGACTCATCTGCTTATCCCTGCTAAATTAATACCATGAATTACTAAGGAGGAGACTATGGATGAAGGAATAAAAAAAATCGGAGGCGCTTTTTTACTCGGGGGAGCAATTGGTGCTCTGATTGCACTTCTCTATGCACCGAAATCAGGCAAACAGACAAGAAGGGACATCTCTAAAACTGCGCGGCGGGTCAAAAGAGAAACTGTTGATCTCGTTGAAGACACCATTGATGACATTCATGACTTTGCAAGTGACATGAAAGACAAGGTCTCTGATATCATTGACAAAGGCAAAGATCTATCGGATAGTGCCAAAAAAGAGGTTATAAGCAATCTCGAACAGGCTCAAAAGACAATAGAAAAACAGAAGAAAAGGATCGTTGAGGCATTAGGGCTATAAGATTCAACTCTTATCTCTATTTCTTGGCTCATAGGACACCTCTCATAGTGAGTGGCGGAGGGGGTGAGATTCGAACTCACGTCCCGATACAATCGGGAAACGATTTTCAAGACCGTCGCCTTCAACCGCTCGGCCACCCCTCCCACGGCGATAATGCATATAATACGTTTATAATAGAACAAATATATAACAGCAAGCAATTACAGCAAAAACTGCGTTGACCTTTTGGACTGAAATTTTTTTAATAAAGTTTGGTTTAAAAAATAAATTACAATGAGGTAACCATGCAAAATTCAGCGATTCATTTAATCCTTCAGGCCGGGCTTGTTGTCAAGGCTGTTCTCATCATTCTATTGTTCTTTTCGGTATTTTCCTGGGCAATAATCTTCTTCAAACACAGGTACTTTGCGCGAGGCAATAAGGAAACTGACCTTTTCCTGCGTGCTTACCGGACAGCAAAAGATACCAATGGACTCTATCAGTCGACAAAGCATTTGATGATCAGTCCTATTGCAAACGTCTTTAAGGCTGTTTATACGGATGAAATGCACAGGGGGAAGACCGAGACAAAAAGGTTGCTGAGGAGATACGAAGCGCTCGAATCTTCAAAACTCGAAAAATACCTGAGTTTCCTTGCAACAACCGGTTCCACAACTCCCTTTATTGGCCTGTTCGGCACAGTCTGGGGTATCATGAATTCCTTCAGGGGTATCGGAGCAACCGGGGCAGCATCACTTGCTGTCGTTGCACCCGGCATAGCAGAAGCTCTCATAGCAACTGCGGCCGGTCTCGTTGCTGCAATTCCTGCTGTCATCGCCTATAACTACTATCTAAGCATGGCACGGAGAATGATCATGGAGATGGAGGATTTCTCCGAAGAACTTCTCGACCTCTTTACGAGCGGGGGAGGACTATGAGACCCGGCAGGGACAGGGGGGTCCTTTCAGAAATCAATGTCACACCTTTTGTGGATGTCATGCTCGTTTTATTGGTCATTTTCATGGTTACAGCCCCTCTCCTTCAGCAAGGTATAGACGTGAATCTCCCGAAAGCAAAAGGGAAAGACCTTCCAACCGAAGAGCGGATAACACTCATTATCAGCAAAAACAGAACCATCTACATGAATGAAAATCCTGTCTCCTTACAAGAGATGAGGCGCAAACTGGATGCTATCAGTAAGCTGAACCCAAATGTCTTTTTAAAAGCAGATAAAGATGTCCCGTACGGCTTTGTTGTTGAAGTCATGGGAGAAATAAAGGATGCAGGCATAGAAAAACTCGGGATGATCACTGAACCGAAAATACGCCTGAAATGAAGGGACCAAATCTCCAGAAAACGACCGTCATTTCCTTTACTCTTCATCTGACAGCATTCCTGATCATTTTGCTCGCCGTAAAACAGTCGAACATAATAATCACCCCACCACCTTACACGGTCAATCTTGTCAGCCCTGAGGTCTTAAGGAGTTTTGATAAAGGGGTGGATGCAGGTGTTTCCAGTGCCCCGAGAGAAGCTCTGCCGGAAAAAACTATTCCCCTGAAAAAGACACAGGAAGCCCCTGTTATGAAAAAAGACACCGTGAAGGAACATAACATGATTGAGGAAAAAATCGCTCTCATTAAAGCCAAGAAACAGGTGGAAAAGATAGTCAAATTACGATCCGTCATAACTCTCAAAAAGGGAGATACAGGAGAGAAAAGTCATCCACAAACAACCAGTGCTCAGACCGGTACCGGGAGCAGTAATCTGTTCACCGAGTATTATGCTCAGATGGAAAATAAGATATGGCAGCAATGGAGCTGGCCGGAAACCGGACAGAAGAACCTTTTAGCCATTATCTCAATTAAAATACTGAAGGACGGCACAATAAGAATCCAGAAGATAGAAAAAAGTTCAGGTAATAGCTTCTTTGACAAGGAAGCACTGAAAGCGCTTGCGAAAGCAAACCCCCTTCCGCCACCACCGGAAGAGCTGGAAATCAGTCTGCGGTTCTATCCATGACAAGAAAGTTCAAGGGTCAAGGTTCAAAGCTCAAAGTTTTAATCTTTTTTTTATCACTGTTTACGATAAACGGTTTACTGTCTCAGGTTGTTGAATCTAAAATTTACATTGATATAACCTCGCCTGCCTTTAAGAAACTCCCCATTGCAATTCAAGAGATTGAAGGCCCGCTCGGAAGAGACATATCAGATATTATTGAGAACGACCTTGAGTTTACCGGTTTTTTCCTCCCTGTTAACAGGGATGCCTTTGTAGAGAATCCATCCCAGCAATTCAGTCCTGTAAACTGGACCCCGCTCGGCGTTGAAGCGGTTGTGAAAGGTACTGTTAAAGAAGACAAGGAACTGTCGGTAAGAATATCCCTATACGACGTCTTCGAAGGACGCGAGGTTTTCAGGAAAGAATATACAGCAGCACGGGACCTTATGAGGCCAATCTCTCATGCCATTGCCGATGATATTTATTTCAAACTTACAGGTGAAAGAGGAATATTCCGTTCAAGGATTGCATTTGTCTCAAGGGCACAAGACAGGATGGAAATCTATATCATGGACTGGGACGGAAAGCGCATGACAAAAATGGGAGTATCCGGAAATATTATCCTGCCCCTGCATTGGTCAGGAGACGGGACGAAACTCATCTATTCAGCAGAAAGGAATAGACAATGGGGTATTTATCTGATAGACTTTCTCACTATGAAAGAAAAAAAAATATATGCTTCAAAAGGTACAAATATGGCAGGGAATTTTTCCCCGGATGGCAACAACTTTTCCTTTTCATCTTCGAAGGACGGCACCCCTGATTTATATATAAAACACATCAATAACGATCAAATCATAAAACTCAGCTCATCATATGGTATTGATGTGTCACCCGCGGTATCCCCGGATGGACACTCCATCGCCTTCGTCTCAGACAGGGGCGGAACACCACAGATTTATATCATGCGCCGCGACGGATCACATATAAGGCGTTTGACGTTTGAAGGTTCTTACAATACCTCTCCCTCATGGTCTCCGAAAGGCGATATGATTGTCTTCGTAGGACAACGAGGAAAAAACCAGATCTTCACTATAAGACCTGACAAAACAGGGCTGACGCAACTAACCGTTTCAGGGAACAATGAAGATCCTTCATTTTCCCCTGACGGGAGGTATATTGCATTTTCTTCGGACCGGGACGGCACGAAAGGCATATATATTATGAGAGCAAACGGAGAATCCCAGAGGAGGATTACACCCAGGGGAATGGTTGCCTTCGGTCCGGGCTGGTCACCACAGTAAGAAAATTGTTATCATAAAAGGGCAACAGTTCCAGGAAAGAACGTAAGGGAATCTATCCCTAACCACAGAGAAAAGGAGGATAGCTATGAAAAGAATTTCCTTAAGCATAGTGTTACTCTTGGGTCTCATAGTAATTGGTTGTGCTGAGAAAAAAATGGTAAAACAACAACCGGAAGAGTATCAACCGGCTGGTACCGTACATAAAACAGAAAAACCTGCTACAGTTACCATTGAGGTTCAACCCGAAGAAAAGATAACGGATCAACAATTAGCCAGAATAGAATCAAAAGAAGAACCGCTTCGTTATACCGAAGAGAAGGATGTCTTTTTTGAAGATATATATTTCGACTTTGATGAATATGATATCCGTGATGATGCAAAGCCTGTGTTGGAAAGCATGGCTTCCTGGCTCCTGAAAAACAAACCTGCGATACTTTTAATTGAAGGTCACTGTGATCCGAGAGGAACAAATGAATATAACCTCGCGCTCGGCGACAGAAGGGCTAAGGCAACGAAAGACTATCTCGGGGCCCTCGGCATAGCATCAAACAGGATTGAAATGTTGAGTTATGGTGAAGAAAAACTCCTCTGCTTTGACGAGTCTGAAGCGTGCTGGGCAAAAAATCGAAGGGCACACTTCGTTGTCTTAAAGGAGGCACGCCGGTAGTGTTTACCATGGTGAAAACATCTCTCTATCATTCCTGCTTGCTCCTCGGTTTTCTTTGTCTCCTGTCTTCCTGCATAACAACGACTGAGCAATCTGACATCATGAGGCAGGACTTAAACAGGCTGAGGAATGAGAACGTATATATAAAGAATGAGCTGAATATTCTCAAAGAAAAGACGTCAGGAATCGCCAGTCAGGACTCATTCAATGTGGTCAGAGAAAACCAGGCTCAGATGCAATCGCAGCTATCGAATGCTGCAAGAGATATCCAGGGCCTGAACGGCAGGTTTGAAGAACACAAATACTCCGTCGAGAAGTCGCTCAACGATTCTTCAGGAGAAATCGAGATCTTAAAGGCACAGATGGCCAATGTTGAGAACAAGATAAAAGAAATCAATGAAAAGATCACCTCGCTGGAAGCTCAGAGAGAACCTGTGCAGAAACAACAGGAGGCTGTCAAGATACCCGAAGAGCCGGTCACCGAACCACAACACCCCGATGAGGCTCAGCATTCTTTACTCGACAAAGTAAAAAAATATGAGGACGCATACAATACCTTCAAAGAAAAAAAATATAAAGAGGCAAGAACAAAATTTGAGACGTTCTTAAAAGCATACCCACGGGATAATCTCTCCGGTAACGCGCAATTCTGGATCGCTGAGACATTCTACCAGGAGAAAGACTATGAAAATGCAATCCTGTCGTATGAAATAGTGCTTAAAAAGTATAAAGACAGCCAGAAAACCCCGAACGCATTCTTAAAACAAGGCCTTTGCTTCATCGAGCTCGGAGACAAAAAGACCGGGAAAATAATCCTTGAGCAGGTGAGAGAACGTTATCCTGCCACAAGAGAAGCTGAGCTGGCAAAAAAGTTTCTGGCTGATTTAAAAATTCCTTAAAATAGAACATGAGCACTCTCAAAGATACCTTTCAGCGCACGATCGATTACATGCGCATATCGATTACCGACAGGTGCAATCTGCGCTGTATTTATTGTATGCCTTCAGAAGGCCTCGTCCCCATGCAGCATAAGGATATCCTCAGCTATGAAGAGTTTGTGAGGATTTTAATGATTGCCGTTCATATCGGTGTCAGAAAAGTTCGCATTACCGGCGGAGAACCGCTCATAAGAAAAAATGTCAGCCACTTGATCAGATTAATAAAAGCCATCGGGGGCTTGCATGACCTCAGTTTGACAACAAACGGGATCCTTCTTGAAAGATATGCACAGGAACTGGCAGACGCAGGCCTTGAGCGTGTAAACATAAGCCTCGATTCACTGAAAGCGTCAAGATACAGAGAGATTACGAGAGGAGGAGATCTTGATCACGTGCTCAAAGGCATTGAATCCGCTGAAAGGGCTGGTCTTATTCCTGTAAAGATCAATATGGTTCCCATGCGCGGATACAATGATGACGAGATAGGAGAATTCGCAAAACTAACACTGAAGACCCCTTATCAGGTCAGGTTCATAGAATTCATGCCCTTCGGAAAAGAAAATATGTGGAAACCGGAATACTTCATCTCTGCTGAAGAAATAAAAACTATTGCCGAAAGGATCGGGTCATTACATCCTGTCAGGATGAAACGCTCGGGGCCGGCACGTTACTATCAGTTTGACGGGGCAGCCGGGATACTTGGATTTATAAGTCCTCTGAGCAACCACTTCTGTGAAAAATGCAACCGCCTTCGTTTGACCGCAGACGGTAAATTAAGGCCCTGCCTTTTTTCAGAAACCGAAATAGATATCAAGACAGCATTACGGAGCGGCGCTCCTGATCATGAAATCGAACGCCTCCTAAGGCTAGCAATACAGGTCAAACCCGAAGGCCATACCATGAGCGTACAGGGTACGGAACTCGGCAAACTTCTTTGTGGCAGAGTAGATTGCAGGCGGCCCATGTCAAAGATCGGGGGGTAACTATAGACAAGGTCCTTACTATCTGTCCTTACTGCGGATGCGGATGTGGACTGTACCTTCATGTTGACAAGAACACCATCGTCGGAGTCTCGCCGGCAAGAAATCATCCCGTCAATAAGGGGAGTCTCTGTATAAAAGGCTGGAGCTGTTTCGAATTTATCCAGCATCCTGAAAGGCTACATTATCCGCTCATCAAAGAAAACGGCTCATTCAGACAAGCATCATGGAATGATGCCTTAAAACTCATTGCTGCAAGACTGTCAGAGATAAAAAAGATGTCAGGACCCGATGCCATAGGCATCCTTAGTTCCGCTAAATCCACAAATGAAGAAAATTACCTTATGATGAAATTTTCGAGGGCTGTAATCGGTACGAATAATATTGACCACTGCGCACGGCTCTGTCATTCATCTACCGTCGGAGGGCTGGCGAATGCATTCGGTTCCGGAGCTATGACGAATTCGATCAGTGAGATAGCCGATGCACGGCTCCTCTTCGTGATAGGTTCAAATACTACCGAGCAACATCCTGTGATAGGCATGCATATGCTCGATGCTGTAGACAACGGTGCCATACTCATTGTGGCAGATCCAAGGAAGACTCAAATTGCAGAATTTGCCCACATCCATTTGCAGCATCGCCCCGGTACCGATGTCGCGCTCCTCAACAGCATCATGCACGTCATGATAACAGAAGAGCTTGTTGATATATCTTTTGTAAAGCGCCGTACGGAAAATTTTACTTCCTTCAAGAATACGATTATGCATTACCCTCCGGAAGTTGTTGAGCAGACAACCGGTGTACCTGCACGTGATATTAAAAGGGTTGCAAGACTCTATGCAACTGAAAAAAGATCGATGCTCTTTTATGCTATGGGAATCACACAACACAGGACCGGTGTCGATAACGTCTGCACATGTGCAAACCTCACAATGCTCACAGCCCATATCGGGCTTCCCAACACGGGATTGAATCCCTTAAGAGGCCAGAATAATGTCCAGGGTGCATGCGATATGGGAGCTTTACCGGATAATTATTCGGGGTATCAAAAAGTTATTGACCCGAAATCTAGAAAAAAATTCGAAAGGGCATGGGGCGTAAAACTCCCTTCAAAACCGGGGCTGACGCTTACAGAGATGTTTGATGCTGCTTTGAAGGGTACCGTAAGGGCACTGTACATAATGGGTGAAAATCCTGTATTGTCAAACCCGGATGTTACCCATACAATAAAAGCCTTGAAAAAATTTGACTTCCTTGTTGTACAGGATATCTTTATGTCTGAAACCGCTCAGTATGCTCACGTTGTTCTGCCGGCGGCTACCTTTGCAGAAAAAGACGGCACATTTACGAATACTGAGCGACGAGTTCAGAAGATAAGGCCTGCTTTAAAGCCTGCCGGCGAGTCAAAACCCGACTGGGAAATCATATCAGCTCTCGCCGGTGAGATGAACTACGATATGTACTATCGTGCTGCACACGAAATAATGGAAGAAATAGCTCTCTTGACCCCCATCTATCGGGGAATCCTTCATCACAGGCTTGACAACAACCAAGGTCTGCAATGGCCATGTCCTGATATAACACATCATGGAACCCCTTTTCTCCACAGAAAGAAGTTCACAAAAGGACTCGGCACATTTATCCCGGTTACCTTTACCCCGCCTGCAGAAGTACCTGACAAGGATTTCCCTCTCATACTTACAACCGGGAGAACCTGTTTTCATTATCACACGGGCACCATGTCCAGGCGCACATCTTCTCTCAACAGAGAATGTCCTGAATGTTTTGCAGAGATAAACCGAAAAAAAGCGGAATCCTTGACGATAAAGCATATGGATATGGTTAAAGTCTCCTCAAGGCGGGGGGAGATAACGGTCAGGGCATATATTACAGACAATATTCCTGAAGGGGTTGTTTTCATCCCATTCCACTTTAAAGAGGCTGCGGTAAACCTCCTCACGAATCCCGTCCTTGACCCCTCTGCCAAGATACCGGAATATAAGATCTGCGCAGTCAAGGTGGAACCAATAAAATGAAGAACGTTTTAATCCTGGATAAAAACTACCTCTCTTATTGGCTCAGGCAGTTAAGAAAAACGATGACCCTCATAGCACCGCTGAAAGCAGGAAACGAAGATGTCATCATGAATACCGTTGAAAATATTCATGAGATCGAACTCAACTGCCCGGCATTAATACCATCCCCGAAGGAATTTCTTTTCCCCCAGAAAGAAGATATGTTCAAATTCTCCTCAGGTACGACAGAGATCCTCAAAGATGATACAAAGAGATTGATTTTTGGTGTGCGGTCATGTGATATATCAGCGATTGCACTTCTCGACAGGTTCTTTGGTGAACATTTTATTGATGACTACTACATGTCCAGGAGGAAAAACACAATATGTATCTCCATAGTATGCAATGATCCGGATCCTACGTGTTTTTGTCTCGGCCTTGGCACAGGACCATCGCTTAAATCGAACTTCGATATACAGCTTACAGACCTCGGCGATCGTTACATGGTCGAAACGGCTTCCGGGCAGGGAGCAAACCTGATAAAAAAATATGCCTATCTTTTTTCCAAGCCGAAAAAATCAGATTATGAAGATCAGTATGAAATCCTCTTAAGTGCTCAAGCAAAGTTCGAAAAAAGAATAAACCTTGAAAATGCACGGCAGAAAATATTGGGGGAAAGAATCAGCGATATTTTCTGGGACTGGGTTGCCAAAAGATGCTTTGAATGTGGCGGGTGTGTCTATGAATGTCCTCTCTGTACCTGTTTCGATGTTCTCGATAAAGTAGAATCAGAAAATCATGGCACTCGCCTGAGGATATGGGACACCTGCATGTTTAAAGGGTTCACAAGAATGGCGGGTAATGTCTGGCCATCTGAGCAAAAAGGTACCAGGGTCAAACAGTGGTATTTCCATAAATTGATATATTATCCCGAACATTTCGGCAAGTTCGGTTGTGTTGGTTGTGGCAGGTGTACGATAACTTGTCCCGGACGCATAGATATGGCAACAATCGCACATAAAATCGATATCGGGGACAGAAGAAGCAGGTGAAGAGCAAGATGAAAGATATCTACCTTCCTTCAATGTCCGAAATTGTCGAGATTATAAATATGACCAAGAACATAAAACTGTTCAAGATCCGGCCTGAGCGACCATTCTCTTATAAACCGGGAGAATTCATCATGCTTTCATTATGGGGTAAAGGTGAGGTGCCGATATCAATAACATCAACATATGGTTCCCATACATATATCGAACTCTGTATCAGGCGCGTTGGATATATTACATCAGCAATGCATATGCTCAGGCCATCAGACGAGATCGGGATACGAGGACCTTTCGGGAATTCATTTCCTGTTGAGAGGGCAAAGGGGAAAGATATCATCTTTGTCACAGGGGGTTTGGGCATTGCCCCTCTCCGCCCTCTCATACATTCGGTCATGAACAATAAAAAGCAGTTCAAAAGAGTTGCCCTCGTCTGTGGTTCATGCACCCCGTCCGAGATCTTGTTCAAAGACGATATGGATGCATGGCAGGAAAAAGGGATGCAGACTATCCTTACTTGCGAGAAAAAAGAAGGAGTTTGGGATGGGAATACAGGTCTCGTCACAGAGTACCTGGACGCACCGGGGATTTCATTCAAGAATGCCTTTGCCTTTATCTGTGGCCCGCCTGTCATGATCTCCATAACCATGAAAAATCTTCACGGGATGGGCATGAAAGAGAATCGTATCTTCACCTCACTCGAGGCACACATGAAATGCGGCATTGGCAAATGCGGTCATTGTAATATAGACGGGAAATACATCTGTACTGAAGGACCCGTTTTTTCATATGCGGACATAAAAGACCGCAGACTATACAAACACTGAACCCAAATAATGCATTTTTCGGGTTTACGATTTGTTTTGCTCTCAGCTTTTCGAACATTGAAGTTGAACTTTTCCGGCTTTGCGCTATGCTCCATGCGTTTTGCTGTCCGGCGTTACTGCATTGAGTCTTTCCCTGAGATCCCTCAGCCTTTCATACCTGGTCAGCGGGGGCTTACTGAGTATTCTGTCAATTTCTCCGCCATCCAGGTCAAGTGCCGGCCAGACAGTCTCCTGTGCTAACTCCTTCATCTCAACAAGTGCTTTCGAAGTCAGCGTCGGTGCATACCTTTCAATGAGGATAAAGAAACTAAAAAGCCTTCTGAAAAGCATTAATTCTGCTTTTTCAATCTTTATATTATACGTTGTTCTGCTCTTCACGCTTTGAGACAATTTTCTGAACTGTGTTATGAGAGGCACCTTTATCTGTATCTGAAGGATTTCGTCAAACATCGTAAATTCTGAAGCAAAGAGATCATATCCCTCAAGATCATACGTATTAATGAGGATATCTTCCCTGATTTCTCCTGAAAAATCTTTCTTATAAGTATCAACCATACGCATGAAGGGAGCATTACTCCTTAAGTTAAGGAGGGTTTGCAGGGTCATACCTGCCTTTTCAGCAATCTCTTCAAGAGTGAGGCACCCGAAATAGATATGCAGAAGCGCGGCAAGGTGAACAGCATACCTGTCGTCTTTTAATTCAGCAAGCTTTTTACGTACCCAGTTTGTACTATCAAGTCGTTTTTGCATGAACTTCCTTATCCAAAACGGTCCCTTCTCTATAATACAAAAGAAATACCGTTTGAAGTTTCAGAAAGGAGGATCCTGGGATTCGAGAGATCGAATCGCATCGGGCACGGCGCATACAAAAAAATGTTCTATGTTCAAGGTTCGAAAAGCTCATAGCTGAGAGAGAAGAGCATAGAGCTGAAGGTTATATGAAATTTGGATTTTGTATTTGGGAATTTGGATTTTTACCTGCCTTGCGGGGATTGTAATTCTAAATTATATCGCTGGAATCCCGGACCCCTCGGATACTATAATCCTTTTTAAAAGGGTTCAAGTGAATAACAGAATTAATATAGTAAAAATAAATGTCATATTTTGATAAAATACATCAGTAAAAAAATATTCAGGGAGGGACCTGTGCAATATCTCAAAAATGGAAACATTGTTCTTATTCTAAGCATAGTATCAGCATTCATGCTTCTCATGCCTTTAACTGTACTTGCAGATGATACTTCGAACATAAAAAAGGAACTGGATAGCAGTGACTGGCAGGTTCGCCTGAAGGCTGTTGAAAAACTTGCTAACAGGTCAGACGAAGAGGCAGTAAATCTCCTTTTGTCAGTCGCCGGAACACGGACCGAATACTGGCCGGTGAAAATCAGGGCAATGTTACTTCTGGGTGAGACGAAGGACCCGAGAGCAAAGAAACTTCTCCTTACCATCTTTCACGACCCAAATCTTCACTGGGAGTGTCCTTCCATCAAAACTCACGCTGTTATTGCCCTCGGCAATTTCAAAGGAGACCCCTATGTAGTTGAATCGCTCATCAAGGCTCTGGATGATCATGAAAAAATGACGAGGGAAGCCGGGATCCGATCGCTCGGTAAAATCGGAGACCCTGCAGCAGTACCGCACATCATTGAGAGTTTAAATGAACCCGGCTTTGCCGTGAAGCTGAGCGCCATCGAAGCCCTTGAAGCCATCGGCGACCCTCAGGCAGTCGTTCCCCTGCAACGAGTGGCTGAAAATGATCCTGATGCTTTAATCAGAACAAGGGCTCAGGAGGCAATCGATTCATTGACAAAAGCGGAATAAAGAAAACCAGGTAAGAGGAACTGATCAGTAAGCACCATTAAGAACTCGCCAGAAAACCGGTCTCCAACATCGATGTGGAGAAGGTAACAGAGTGGCATAAAAAAACCCCGCGCTTTCAGTCCGTGACATCGCCAGGGAGACTGAATCATCAAAGAGCTTTGTGGGGAAAATTTAAAGGGAAACAGATAGTAATTGTAGACACACTCGGTAGCTTTGGTGAGTTCATTTTCACATTAAGTCCGCGGCCTCAATTGAGTTGACCAGATTTATGCTTCTCACAGAAATGTGTAGCTCCACATTTCTGTGAGTTCTTTTCTGATTTTCTATGCAGGCCTTGGTAAGAACCAACTACAAGAGATTGTCAGCGGTGTCTTGCAGAGAACTCTGCCAATACACGAAAATGTTTCCGAAAAAGGTAAAATGGTGATAATGGATAGCATTATTAACTAATTGAAAACATAAGAAAAAGCAGGTTATGTTACGTATAGCAGGAAGAAGCAAATGGGATTGACAATCAGTTAGCCCAAAAACTGCATTTATCGGAGGCAATGTTGTCTGAAAAGTCTTTTGCAGCAACACCTTGTTCATGCTGTGATGCAATTCTTGAGTTGCTTAAAAATATGAGCGAACTTTTGAGAATTGCATCAGAGCATATGATAAGATCATGTTGAAATCAAAAGACTTTGAAGGCGACTTTGTCTCCGGTTCAATAATCAATTGCATTTTTCGGGTTAGCTGTCTGGTGACCTATCGTTTCGGTATGGGGGTTCTTTTTAGAGAAATAACAAGTGTATCATTGCTAAGAATGGTATCCATTTTCTCCGAGTTTTTTCTTAGCAGTGACGGTGCAGCGACGGTCGCATTTTATTTTTTAATTTCAGAGAGTTACAGCATAAATTGGCGTGGTTAAGCCATTTGTATTTCCCTTTAAAAACAAGGTGTTATGGTCGGGGCGACTGGATTTGAACCAGCGACTTCACGGTCCCGAACCGTGCGCGCTACCAGGCTGCGCTACGCCCCGACAGACACATAATAAAAACTGAGCTCTATAAAGTCAATCTTCTCAACACTTATCCGGAAAAATGCATTTATAAAAATATACTTGGGCATGTGCATTTTTCGGGTTATTTCTTTTTTTCAACAAGCTTGACCTTCAGCTCAATCCTCTCATTTGGATTGTCCCGCCTGTCTCTCGGTTGGCCTACGATCTTATCCGCAACTTCCATCCCTGAAACAACCTCTCCAAAGACAGTATATTGCCCGTCAAGAAAGGATGAGTCTGCTACGCAGATAAAGAACTGAGAGCCGGCACTGTCAGGATGTGCAGCCCTTGCCATGGAAAGCGTTCCTTTCTTGTGAGGTTTATTATTAAATTCAGCCCTGACGGTATATCCCGGACCACCCGCCCCGTGTTTTGACTTATCGGGATCCTTCGAGTTGGGGTCTCCACCCTGGATCATAAACCCGGGAATGACACGGTGGAATGTCGTTCCGTCATAGAAACCCTTTTTGGCAAGCTCGATAAAATTGTTCACGTGATTAGGAGCAACATCAGGGAAAAACTTCACCTCTATCTTTCCGAACTTTGTCTCAATAACAGCTCTCGTTTTTTCCATCTTCTGAATCTCCCCTTCCGTAAATTTTTTGTTTTTCACCTCTGCATAAGCAAACAAAGGACAAATCATAATAAAATACAAGACGAAACATTTTATAAGAAATTTCATATATCCTCCTTTTATGTGATGAAATTGATTTGCATCAGAAAGACAACATATTACTTTAACAGACTTTTTAAGATAAATGCCATATCACGGCTCTCTTGGCGAATTGTTGAATCGGTGAATGGGTGAATCGGAGACACGGGGACACGGAAATTAAGAAGTTATGAAGTGACGAAGTTAAGAAGGTATTAACCTGTGCAAAATAGTATTGACTTCAGATAGTGTGTCATTCCCGCTTGTCGGGAATCCTTCTTGCTGCGAAGAAAGATGCCGGACAAGCCAGCATGACAAAGTAAATGCACTCAATTCCATGTCCACACTATTATGAGAACCTTCATAAGATTAAAAAACAGAAGATTTCCTTGTTTCACAACCTTAAAGCTTCACCAACTTCTTCAGTTCATAAAAAGTATCTACGCTCTTAGCTCTACGCTCATAGCTTCGTAGCTCGACAGGAAAGGAATACTCTGCTACAATTCAAAAGAACATGGATCCTTTGATAAAAAAGAGAATTATCACGTGCCAGGGCAGCTCATCTGAAGAAAAAGAAGATATGCTCGCGGTAGAGAAAAAGATCGTCATATCGGTGCAAGGGAAAGAACTTCTCTCCCTCTATTGCACCCCCATGATGATAAAAGAATTAGTAACCGGACTTTTCATAACAGGGGAAGTCATACCGAATAAATTCTCTCTGGAAAATATTGACATAGCCTATGGCGATGAGATTACCGTTAACCTTCATTTTGATAGACACAGCATACCTGAAAACTTTACCACTGCCCGATGCCTCGGTGGGTTCATAGTTCATAAGAAAGAGCATTTCGACAGGATCCATGACAATTATTCTCTGACAGCAGAAACCCTGAGGAGCATTTTTGACGATTTTCAGCACAAATCTCATCTGTTTAGAATGACCGGCTGCTTTCACAGCGCTGCAATTTCAGATGGCAGTGCAATCCTCTCCTTTACCGAGGACATCGGAAGACATAATGCTGTCGACAAGGTGATAGGAGATATGCTTTTGAAAGATATCTCCTTCACGGGTAAAGTCATGTTGGTCAGTTGCCGTATTTCATCAGAAATTATATCAAAATGTGCGCGGTGCGGTATTCCAATCCTCGTGAGCAGGAGTGCGGCGACAGACCTTTCGATAGAGATTGCAGAGATTTCAGGCATAACCCTCATAGGATTTATGAGGGGTAACCGATTTACTATTTATACGAATCCTCAGAGAATCATCACAAAATAAAAATTGCAGGTTGAGGTTAAGGCCGAGATCAAAACCAAGAAAATACAAGATATCTCAATCCCTAAATTCGCAATTCCAAAATCTAAAAAAACTCCACGCTCTAGACTCTTCGCTCTCAGTTCTGAGCTTTAAGAAATGAAACGCCTTGCGCCTCACGATTTACGGTATTTTCGTTATTTGATTCCATACTTCTGGAGTCTGTGCCGGAATGATCTGAAGGAAAGATTAAGGAGTTTTGCCGCCTCTGTCTTCACACCCCCTACCAGATCGAGTGCGCTCATAAGGTATCGTTTTTCGATATCACCTATGATCTCATCAACGTCGATACCCTTCGAAGTAAGTTCAGGAATGAACTTCTTATCACGGGGATAGCTCATAATTTCGGAAGGGAGATCTGACGGTTTTATCTCATCCTTATCAATGAGGAGGGCTGTACGTTCAATAACATTCTCAAGTTCCCTTACATTTCCCTTCCACTGATATTCTAATAAAAGCTTCATGGCTTCGGGAGTTATCCTCTTCGGGGTACTTGACATTTTCCTGAGAAAATGCTCTGCGAGCAAAGGTATATCCTCCTTTCTCTCTCTCAGCGGAGGGATATTGATAGGGACAACATTGAGCCGGTAGTATAAATCCTCACGAAACCTTCCTGCATCAATCTCATCTTTTATTTTCTTATTCGTGGCGGATATAATCCTAACATCAACCTTTAAATCATTCGTCCCCCCAACGCGTCTAAACATCCCGCTCTCAATAACGCGTAAGAGCTTTGCCTGAAGATTAATCGGCATTTCACCTATTTCGTCCAGGAGGAGACTCCCTCCGTCTGCTATTTCAAAAAGCCCTTGTTTGTTGTAAACCGCGCCTGTAAAAGCCCCTTTCATGTGCCCGAAGAGTTCTGACTCCAGGAGGCCTTCAGGGAAAGCCGCGCAATTAATGGTCACAAAATTCCTGTCCCTTCTCAGACTAAGATTATGCAAGGCAGCTGCAACGAGCTCTTTCCCTGAGCCGCTTTCCCCTGAAATGAGTACATTAGAACTGCTCTGTGCGATCTTGGGAATAATGGCAAACATCTCCTGCATCCTGGCACTTTTTCCAATGATATTTTCAAGAGAATACGAGGTTTTTATCTGTTCGCGCAAGAGAGAAAGTTCTTCTCTCAGCCTCTTTTTTTCAATCGCCTTTTTAACAATAAGTCTGATCTCGTCTATTTTAAACGGTTTATTGATATAGTCATAGGCACCTAATTTCATCGCTTCAATGGCGGTCTCTGTTGTTCCGAAGGCTGTTATCATGATCACGAGCGTCTCCGGTGATATCTCTTTTATCTTTTTAAGAAGTTCAAAACCATCAACCTTCGGCATCTTCATATCAGTTATGACGAGATCAAAGATGTCCTTGTCAATACAGGCAAGCCCTTCACGTCCATCCAACGCAGAAATAACATCATAATGCTCCTCCCCCAGAAGCATCGTCAGCACTTCACGCATGCTCTTTTCGTCTTCTACGACGAGTATTTTCCCCTTACTCTTTTCCATCACCCTTCGGTAACAAAATGTTGAACGTGGTTCCCCCGTCCTGACTTCTTTCAACCTGTATCTTCCCGTTATGCTCTTCGATGATTCTATATGCTATGGCAAGTCCCAATCCCGTACCATGCTCCTTTGTAGTAAAGAACGGGAAAAATATCTTGTCGATATCTTCACCTTTAATCCCCTGTCCGGAATCTTTAAAGGTTATGCCTATCTTCTCATCCATGTCTTCAGTCTCAATAATAAGGTTCCCCCCTTCGGGCATTGCCTCGATCGCATTTAAACCGAGATTCCAGAACACCTGCCGCATCTTCTGCGGGTCTGCGCACACCTCTATTGTGCCATGGTAGTTTTTCGCAATATGAACACGGCCCTTATTTTGTTCATCATTTTTAAGGAGTTCTATGATATCATCAAGAAGTCCGTGTATGTCAAATGTTTTGAATTCAGGCTCTGTCGGTCGAGAATACGTCAGGAAGTCTTTTATGATCCGGTCAAGACGTTCCATTTCATTGAGAGCAATATCCATGAGTTTCATTTTGTATTTTTTTGGAACAGAATCTTCCTTTAACATCTCAACGGAACTCTTCAATGAGGCAAGGGGGTTCCGAATCTCATGAGCGATATTCGATGAAAGTTCTCCTATCGTTGCCATTTTTTCTTTCTGTTTCATTTCTGCTTCGAGTCTCTTTAACTGTGTAAGATCCTGGAATATACCTATAAATCCCCTCGATTGCTCATCTATGTTATACAAGGTCGTGATACCGATACCTATGATTTTCTGCATGCCGTTAACTGTTATAATTTGCTCCCTCCGCCCTTCAGAAAAAGGAAAGGTAAAATACGGAATCACAGAATCAATCCTTTTCCCTATAATCGATTTTTTGTGAATGTTTGTTATATTCTCAGCAGCACGGTTAAATAACAAAACATTGCCTGATGTATCTGTCGTAAAGAGGCCGCTCGGCAGGCCTTCCACAACAGCCCTGTTAAAAAATTCAAGGTCCCGCAAATCAATATCCTTTTCTTCAAGTTTTTGCTCTGTCTTCTCAAGTCGTGATGAGAGATATCCACTCAGGTAAGCCGTAAGATACAGGGAACTGATGTGAACAAAGATGTTGTATAAATAACTTCTCCCCTCCGCTAAATCGCCTGCCGGTATGAGAAGCAGTCCATGGAACTGAAAATTAATCAGCAAACCATAAAGGAGGCTGCTGACCGTCGCAGTAACATAACCAGCTTTCTTGTGTAAAACAATACTCGCTGAAATCACAGTCAGTATGAGGGTGAAAGAAAACAGGCTGTCAATGCCACCGGTAATGTAGATAAGAGCTGTTGCAAAAACCACATCGAGCATGAGCTGTATATAGGCAAATGTTACGAGGTTCCTTATCCTGCCGAGGAGGAGTATGTATGCAATGGTTACAATATAGAGGGTGACAATGAGATATGGCAGCAGATGTATGTAAGTAATTGTTTTTTGCCGGAAAAAGAACGATGAGCCGAGAAGAAGGGTGACAAAAATAACCCTAATGACAATGAGGGCCTGTATCTTTTTTTTCAGTGGCGCACCATCTTCTGTCATCTCAGCTTTATGACGATAACAATAATTGCCTGATTAATGTATCAATGTAATCAGTTTGAATATCGGCAGATACATGGCAACAACGATAAATCCGACGGCACCCCCAAGAAATACCATGAGTAGCGGCTCCATCATTGCGGTGAGGTTGTTTACTGCTGCGTCGACTTCATCATCGTAGAAATCAGCAATCTTGGCGAGCATCGCATCAAGTGCGCCTGTCGATTCACCTACTGCTATCATGTGGGTAACCATGGGGGGGAATACCTTTGCTTTTGTGATAGGCTCGGCAAGGGTCTTTCCTGCTACAACACCTTTTCTCACTTCCATAATCGCATCTTCAATAATCTTATTCCCCGAAGTTTTTGCTGTTATTTCGAGACCATCAAGAATCGGCACGCCACTGCTTACAAGGGTACCAAGTGTTCGAGTAAATTTTGCAACAGCGACCTTGTTTAAAATGGCACCGAATATGGGGAGCTTTAGGAGTATCCTGTCGACAATCCTTCCTCCTTTTTGAGTCTTCTTAAATTGTACAATAGCCACAATGATTGCAACGAATCCTCCCGCAGTCAAAAGTCCACCGATGCTTGCTATAAAATTACTGAGGTTTATGATAATTCTCGTCGGCAGTGGCAGCGTACCTCCCATTTGTGCAAACATCTTTGAAAATGTCGGAACAACCCATATCATGATAACGGCAATGACCAAAACAGCTATCGAAGAAACCACAATAGGATAAACCATTGCACCTTTTACTTTCTTCTTCAGTTTCATGGCTTTTTCTATATATGCAGCCAGCCTGTTCAGAATCGTATCAAGGATTCCGCCTGCTTCACCTGCAGCAACCATATTACAATACAGTTCATTAAATGTCTTTGGGTGTTTTTTCAGGGCATCGGCATAGGTCGAACCAGCTTCAACATCCAACTTTACCTGCTGCAGAGTTTTGCTGAAGGACTTATTCTCAACCTGTGTGGACAATACATCAAGTGCCTGCACAAGGGGGAGCCCGGCATCGATCATCGTAGCAAACTGTCTTGTAAAAACAACGATATCTTTATCCTTTACCTTGCCCCCGAAACCAAAACCCCCTGCTTTTTTAGGCTTTTCGACGATGGTCGTGGGTGTAATATTTTTCTTCCTCAGTTGTGCAATGACTTCTTCTTTGGTCGCTGCAGTTATTTCTCCTGTTTCAATAACACCCTTTGTTGTCTTACCTGACCATTGGTATACAATCGCCATGCTTAACCCCTCCCTCTACCGGAGGCTGCTGCCATACTCTTCTGAAGCATTGTAATCATCTCATCCGGCACCGGCGACCTTCCGACAGCCTCCTCATAGGATATAAGTCCTCTCGAATAAAGACCGAATAATGATTGATTCATTGTTTGCATACCGAATTTTGCTTGACCGGTCTGCATCATCGAATAAATCTGATGTATCTTATCCTCCCGTATGAGGTTTCGGATTGCCGGATTAGGTACAAGCAACTCAATTGAAAGCACCCTCCCCTTTCCGTTCTTCTTCGGGATTAACTGTTGTGCAAGGATGCCTTCAAGAACAAATGAGAGCTGAACCCGGATCTGCTCTTGCTGATGAGGAGGGAACACGTCTATAACACGGTTAATTGTCTGAACTGCGTTATTCGTGTGTAATGTCGCGAGCGTTAAGTGCCCTGTTTCTGACACCGTAAGGGCTGCCTCTATGGTTTCAAGGTCACGCATCTCACCAATGAGCACGACATCCGGATCCTGTCTGAGCACATATTTCAATGCTGCCTTGAATGACACGGTGTCCGCAGTTACTTCTCTCTGGTTGACCAGACATTTTTTATGCGCGTGAAGGTATTCTATAGGATCCTCAACGGTAATAATGTGGTCGTTTCTCTCATCGTTTATCCTGTCTATCATGGCAGCGAGCGTTGTAGATTTACCGCATCCCGTCGGTCCTGTAACGAGGATAAGCCCCCGTGGCTTTTTGACCAGTTCATTAACAATTTCAGGAAGACCAAGTTCTTTGAAACCAAGGATTTCAAATGGTATCGTTCTGAAGGCTCCGGCGACAGCACCCCGCTGCATAAATATATTCGCCCTGAACCTGCTCAACCCCTTGACGCCGAAAGACAGGTCGAGCTCATTACTTTCCTCATACCTGTGTTTCTGTGCGTCAGTCAGGACACTGTAGCAGAGCGCCTTTGTGTCCGCAGGCGTGAGCGGCGGATGATCGACAAGCTGAAGCTTCCCGTCTATCCTTAATCTCGGGGGGCTTCCTGTTGTTATGTGAAGGTCTGATGCTTTTTTTTCGATCATCATCTTCAGCAAGTCATAAAGCGTAGCCATGTAAGTTTCCTTTCTCTTTCTTATCCTGCTTTATATATTTTAATCTCCAAATGTAACTCTTACAACCTCTTCTATCGATGTAATACCTTCTTTTACCTTGTTAAGGCCGCTCATCCTCAGGGTTCGCATGCCGAGCCTTACCCCTGTCTTCTTCAATTCATCAGCCGATGCGCCTTCAAGAACCATCTCCTTAATCTCTGCTCCAACAGGCATTATCTCGTAAAGGGCAAGCCTTCCCTTGTAGCCGGAGCCACTGCATGTCGGGCATCCCTTGCCCTTGAAACATTTTATAGTGTTTGCCTCTTCTTCCGTAAACCCCAAACTGAGAAGGGCAGGGGCCGGAATCTTTTCCTCTTCCTTACAGTCAGGACATATTTTTCTTGCAAGTCTCTGGGCAGCTATGAGAACAACGGACGCCGATACAAGGAAGGGTTCAATGCCCATGTTCAGTAACCTGCTTATGCTGCTCGGTGCATCATTTGTGTGCAAGGTACTCAGGACGAGATGGCCTGTCAGGGCA
>Ga0209270_1001953_pt1 | contig 24324 bp, 16 predicted proteins | sample MTBAKSrepl1MetaG_FD_187456 | JGI IMG/M metagenome (GOLD analysis project Ga0209270, IMG submission 187456) | Enrichment culture microbial communities from Arthur Kill intertidal strait, New Jersey, USA, that are MTBE-degrading - MTBE-AKS1... | ecosystem: Environmental > Aquatic > Marine >...
GGGCAGGTGAAAGGGCGTCCTTGGGGCTGAAACAGACTGTATTTTAAAGCCCTGCTGCCGTCCCCAGGAGCCGTATTCGGTTTTTGCAGCCCTTGGGCAGAGACCCCCACAGGGAAACTTCTTCGCACATTGCGGAGAAGTTGCGGACAAACGGTCTAATCCCAGACAATCGGCTCCCAGGGAAGGAAGGATTCACATGGAAGACTGCATTTTTTGTAAAATCGTCAAGGGAGAGATCCCCAGCTTCAAGGTCTATGAAGATGACAAGGTTCTTGCCTTCGAGGACATCAACCCTATTTCGCCTGGTCATACCCTGATTGTTCCCAAACGGCATGCCCGCGACCTGTGGGAGATCTCAGACGAGGATCTGACGGCCATTCACCTCGCCTCAAAAAGAATCATTCAGGCCATCAAAACGGCGCTCAACCCGACAGGAGTCGCCTGCGTTCAATTGAACGGACCGGGCGCCAACCAGGTGGTGCCGCACTACCATCTGCACCTGGTCCCCAGGGTGCCGGGCGGGCCTGAGCTTCCGGTGGCGGCCTGGGAAATCAAGGAAGGGGACATGGCGGCCATCCAGAAGACCGCTGCCCGTATCGCAGCGGCCCTCGAAGGATCGCCGTGATCTGATTTTCCTATTCCAGCAGCTCCACGTTCCAGTAGAGGTAGTCCCTCCACGAGGTGGGGACCTCTTTGAATCCCACGGTAATCCGGAGGGCGGGGAGCCAGGCCGGCCGGGCAGGCTGACGGATGAGGGTCATGTTGGCCTCCTTGGGCGTACGGCCCCCCTTTTTACGATTGCATGTCATGCAGCAGGTGACAATATTGGTCCAGACCGTCTTGCCCCCGCGGGACTTGGGGATCACATGATCGTAGCTGAGCTCCTCCACAGGAAGCCTCCGTCCACAATACTGGCACTGGTACTTGTCTCTTGCGTAGATATTCTGCCGCGAGAATTTCACCGTTGTCTTCGGCTTTTTGACCATCCGCAAGAGCCTTACCACAGCGGGCAGCCTGATGGTGAAGCTGACCGAATGAATCTCCCTCCCATACTCTTCGAGCACCTCGACCTTGCCCAGCATAGAGAGGGTGACGGCCTTTTTCCAGTTGATGATCTTCAAAGGCTCATAGGTGACGTTCAGAAGCAGGACCTGTTCCATATCTCCTTACCCGCGCCAGCGGCAATGCCGAAAAAACCTGTTTCGCCTATCCAACTCCAGCCTGTACACCACCAAAGAGGTATTTGGTATAGATAACAATAAGTTTAGCATAAACGAAACCAAAAGACAAGCATAAAATGCTGTCTGCTTTACCCTTGACCCTGGGGCAATGAGACCGCGCCAATTCCCTTGGCCAGGCCTTTTGTCTTCCTGGTCTTATTCCCCTTTACATGGCCCATTTGGATCCCCCGCCACTTGAAGCCAAGACGGCCTTTTCCAAATCCATGATCGCCGAAGCACGTCAGCAGCGGCCTTGCCAAGACACCCCTGAGAAAAATGGCACAGTCTCTCCCATCATCTTTTTCTGATTCGGTTTTTTTCCTTGACATGAGCCTGCCTTGGGGTATAGTTACCAAGCGTTTAACCCTGAGCCGCATCCACCTGAACAGCAATTCAGAGAAGGTCTATGGAATTTTGGCGGGTCCCGTTTGATTTGGAAGAAATCCAGGTTGTCAGAGGGATAGTCCATATCCTGGAAGACCGGTGCAAGGGATGCGGTTACTGCATCGCGTTCTGCCCCCGAAGCGTACTCGAATTTTCCACCCGCTTCAATGCCAAGGGCTATCATCCCCCCACGGTGAAAAAACCGGACGACTGCGTGAACTGCCACTTCTGCGAGATCATCTGCCCTGAATTTGCCATCTATTCGGTTGAGGCCCCCATGCAAGAGCCGACCCGGGAAGAGAGGAAGGCCGCATGAGACCGGCCGTGCTTACAGGCGAATATTTCATGACCGGCGATGTGGCCTGCGCCGAGGGGGCCCTGGCTGCAGGATGCCGGTTTTTTGGCGGATACCCTATCACCCCTGCCACCGAAATTGCCGAACATATTTCAGGAAGGCTCCCCGAAGTGGGGGGCACGTTCATCCAGATGGAAGACGAGATCGCGGCCCTGGCCTCAGTCATCGGGGCCTCCTGCGCAGGGGTCAAGAGCATGACCGCCACATCAGGTCCCGGCTTTAGCCTCATGATGGAAAACCTGGGCCTGGCCGTGTGCACCGAAACCCCCTGCGTCCTGGTCAATGTCCAGCGGGCCGGTCCTTCCACCGGTCTTCCCACCCAGGGGGCCCAGGGCGACATGATGCAGGCCCGGTGGGGATCTCACGGTCATTATGAGATCATCGCCCTGGCCCCGTCATCGCCCCAGGATATCTTTTACCAGACCATCGAGGCATTCAACCTGAGCGAGACCTATCGGGTCCCGGTCCTCCTCATGACCGACGAGATGATCGGTCACCTGAGCGAACGGGTGGTCATCCCGGATGCCAAGAGCATTCAGAGCGTCTCCAGGGCCCGACCCAAAGGAAGGAAGGATCGTTTTCATCCCTATGAGGCCGGTCCCACCGGAGTGGCCCCCATGGCAGCGGCGGGCGAGGGGTATCATATCCATGTGACCGGACTCACCCATGATCAGCGGGGCTATCCGGTGATGACCGTTGAGGCCCAGGAATGGATGATGGACCAGATCGTTGGCAAGATACGCCGGAATCTCGGGCATATCATACGGACAGAGGACTACCGGCTCGAGGACGCCGAGATCGTGGTCGTCTCCTATGGGGTCTCTGCACGGACCGGCCTGGCGGCTGTGGACGAGGCCCGGGAGCAGGGCATCAAGGCCGGGCTCCTGAGGCTCATCACGGTATGGCCCTTCCCCGAGGGCCGCATACGGGACCTGGCCAAACAGGTCAAGGGATTCGTGACGGTGGAACTCAACCTGGGCCAGATTCACCTGGAGGTGGAGCGCTGCGCCAACGGGAGGGTCCCCGCATTCCTGGTGGGTCACCCGGGCGGCACCATCATCCCGCCGGAAGATGTGATCCAGGCCCTGAAAGAATGTTTTTGAGGAGCATGAGCGTTGAAGGTCCAACATCGAACGTCGCATATGGAGTGCAGAATGAAGAATCGTCGCTTTTCCTTTGAGTCCCTGCGGCCATTTTATCCGTTAACTGCCCGAATAACCCCATGACCCAACCCAAAACACAACTGAGCCATCCCCTGGACGATCTCCTCAGGACCGACCGGATCCCCCATATCTGGTGTCCGGGGTGCGGGATCGGCACGGCCTTTTCCGCCTGTCTGACGGCCATGAAAAAGAGCGGCATCGACCTCGAAAAGACCGTCATGGTCTCGGGGATCGGTTGCTCCGGGAGGGGGGCCGGATATGTCAATCTGGATTCCTACCACACCACCCACGGTCGGGCCATCCCCTTTGCCACCGGCATGAAGCTGGCCAACCCGGAACTGAATGTGGTCATCTTCAGCGGCGACGGCGACCTCTTCGCCATCGGCGGCAACCACTTTATCCATGCGGCCCGGCGCAACGTGGACATCACCGTGGTGTGCGTCAACAACTTCAATTACGGCATGACAGGAGGCCAGGTGGCGGCCACAACACCCCTGACCGCCAAAACGACCACCACGCCCATGGGCAATCCGGACGCCCCCTTTAATCTCCCCCTCCTGGCCTATGCATGCGGGGCCTCCTACGTGGCCCGATGGACGGTCCTCCACGCCAGGGACCTCATGGAATCCATCCAGGAGGCCATCTTGAACAGGGGCTTTTCATTTGTGGAGGTCCTTTCCCCCTGCCCGGTCAACTACGGCCGACGAAACAGGGAAAAGGCCATCGATACCATGCACATCTACCAGGAGCGGACCATCATCCGCAATGACGCGAAGCCGTGGGAACTGGACATCGATGCCGACCAGCCTATTATTTTAGGTAAATTCATCGAAACCGAGCGTCCCACGTGCACGGATCGATATGACGCCATATGCCGACCCAGGGAACTGATGGAAGAAATGAAGGGGTCCAGGTCATGACGCAGGCAGACGCCACAGGCCGAAGACAAGAGATTATGTTCACCGGGTTCGGGGGGCAGGGCATCATCCTGGCAGGCCGCATCCTGGGCAAGGCCGCGGTCCTGGGCGACCATCGGCAGAGCACCCTTGTCCAGGCATACGGGCCCGAGGCCCGGGGCGGGGCGTGCAGCGCCCAGGTGATCATAGCGGATCAGGCCATCCACTACCCCTATGTGAGACGACCGGATATCCTGGTCTGCATGTCTCAGGCCGGATTTGACAAATTCATCGGTCAGATGAAGCAGGGGGGAACGCTGCTGATCGACAAGGACCTGGTCCAGCCCAAAGGGTTTTCCGGCGGTTACTTTTCCATTCCCTCCTCGCGCATGGCCGAGGAACTGGGAAGGATCATGATGGCCAACATCATCATGCTGGGATTCTTTACCGCTGTCACAGCCGCGGTATCTGTGGATGCGGCCCGCAAAGCGGTGATGCAATCCGTGCCCAAAGGAACTGAAGAAATGAACGTGAATGCCTTCAACAAGGGCTGTGATTACGGACTGGCCGTACTCAAGGGCCGCGAGAAGAAGGCCAGGGGAAAGACAGGAGCCTGATGATGGCCCGCGCAAAGGACCGCCTCCACAGGGTGATTATCGTGGGCGCCACGCCCGCAGGGATCGCAGCCGCCAGCAAGCTGGGCGAACTGGGCATCCCAGTGATCCTGGTGGACCCGGATCCGGACCTGGACGGGAAACTGGCACAGGAGGCGTGGCGATTCCCTTCCGGACTCCCTTTCAATTTTGCCTACCGTCCGGGCCTTATCCGGATCCTGCGCAATCCCGGGATACGCTCCATGCTCCCGGCCCATGTAATATCGCTCAAGCACACCCCCCAGGGCTTTCGGGCCACCATCCAGACCTCCCGTACCTATGTGGATCCTGATCGGTGCATCCTGTGCGGTCGCTGCGTGGCGGTCTGTCCGGTCACCCTTCCGGACGGGGGCAAACCTATCCGCTTTTCCGGACGAGAGGCCCTGCCAGGCGCCGCGGTCATCGACAAGAGCCGGCAACCCCTGTGTCAGGCCAACTGTCCCCTGGGCGTCAATGCCCAGGCCTATGTGGCCCTGGCCCGTGTGGGCCGGTTTCACGAGGCCCTCGATGTGGTCCGCAGGGACAATGTCCTCCCCGGGATCTGCGGCAGGATCTGTACCCGTCCGTGCGAGGCGGCCTGTCGGAGGGCCGAACTGGATGAGCCTATTGCCATTCGGGATATCAAGCGCTTTGTAGCGGATTACGAAAGGGACCATCCGCGGCCGCCGGCAATCCCGGAGCCGGCGCAGAGAAACCAGAAGGTCGCGGTTATCGGATCGGGCCCGGCCGGACTGGCTGCCGCGGCTGACCTGGCCCGGCTGGGATATTCGGTGACCGTTTTTGAAAAAGAGGATGACATCGGGGGCCTGTTGCGGTATGGGATCGGTCCCCATCGCCTGCCGAGGGATGTTCTGGACGAGGACCTCGCCTATATAAAAAGGTATGGGGTCTCCTTTGTCGTATCCCGCGACATGGACCTCTCCGATCTGCCTGGGGCGCTTCAAAATGAATTTGACGCCGTGATTCTGGCCGTAGGCTCGTGGAGCGACAGGAGACTGGGCGTGCCCGGAGAGGATCTTGAAGGGGTCGAGGGGTGTCTGTCCCTCTTAAACGGGCTTTATCGCGAGGGCGTGGGGACCCAAAGGCAAGATCCCGCCCGGTTGAACGTTGCAAAGGGAGAAGGCATAGCCGTTATCGGCGATGGGAATGCAGCCTTTGACGCGGCCCGGACCCTGCGGCGGCTCGGTGCAGAGGCAACGATCGTTTCATGGTTTTCCCAGGAGCGCATACCGGCCGACACGGAAGAGGTGAAACAGGCAAAGGAAGAAGGAATCCGCATCGTCGATCAGACCCAGGTAACGGCCTTTGCCGGACAAAACGGTCAACTGACCCATCTGGTCTGCCAGCCCACCCGGCCCGGCCCCCCGGATGAGAACGGCATCGAATGGCCGGTGACGGTTCCCGGATCTGAACCCTTCCATCTTTCCTTTTCCAAGGCCGTTGTGGCCATCGGTCAGGCAGGCCCCTTTCCAGCGGGGGCGCGCCTGGGGGGAAAGGAAGGGGAAGGGGTCCAGATCACCTCCCGCGGTTTTCTGAAGGTGGATGATGCAGGCAGGACCTCCATGGTCGGCGTCTATGCGGCCGGCGACGGGGTAACAGGCCCTTCCAGCGTGGTCCAGGCCATGGCCTCCGGCCGGATGGCCGCTGCTTCGGTGCACAGGGATCTGAGCGGCGAACAGCTCCCCCTCGCAGCAGCAGGCTCAAGACCTGAAGACAGGGATTATCCGGAGATCCCTGAAGATATCCCTTCCCTCGCCCGACCTGCCATGCCGGAAAGACAGGCATCCATCCGCAGGGACAGCTTTATGGAGGTGGCCCTGGGGCTGAATGCCTCCCAGGTGGTGTCTGAGGCCGAGCGCTGTCTCCAGTGCGGGATCTGTTCCGAGTGTCTCCTGTGCACCGAGGTCTGCCGGCCTTTGAACGCCATCCGCCACCAGCAGCAGGCGGAAAAGACGGTAGAGCACGCCGGCGTTGTCATTATCGCCGATCCAGACGCAGCGCCTGAGATCAAGGGGGAAGACGTGCTCAGGGCCTATGGCCCCAGGGCCGCCAGGATGGATGTCAATGCCATGCTGATCCGTGGGTTTGCGGCCGCGGCCCAGGCCATGGTCCTCTTGGGCGGGACATCCCAGCGGCCCAGGGGGCGGGGCGTCTCCTTTCTCCCCCCGGATCCGGAACTCTCCCCTGAAATCCGCATGGGGGTCTTTGTCTGCCGGTGCAATGATGCCTTAGGCTGGCTGGATGAAATGACCCGATATGTGGAGTCCCTCACCCAGAGAAAAGACATCGTCCACGCCGAGGTCGTGACATCCGCATGTGTGGCGGAGGGGACCGCGGGGATCCTGCGGGCCATCCGCGAAAAGGGCCTGACCCGGATGGTGTTGGCCTCCTGCGTCTGCTGTCCCCTCGATTTTGTCTGCAGCGCCTGCACGGATCAGCGCAGCCGATTGAAAGACGCCCTGTTCCATGGCACCGGCGTGAGCCGGGCCATGGCCGAGACCTGCAATCTGCGCGGGGAGGCCCTCCGCTACCTGCCCCATGACCCGGACAAGGCCCTGAAGCGATTTACGGGACTGATCGATCGTTCTATCAGCAGGGCCAGGAGCCTCCGGCCCCTTCCCGCGCCGGTCAGGATATACAACTTCGCTACTGCGGTGATCGGCCAGTCCGAGGCCGCCATCAGCAGCGCCGTGACACTGGCCTCCGCGGGTCTGGAGGTCTTTCTGTTCGGGACCCGGGAAAGGCCCCTGTCCACCCGGCTGGACCACCCCAATATCCACTGTTTTAAAGGCTCCAGGGTCAACGGCATGAGCGGAAACTTAGGTGATTTTCAGATTTTTGTGGAGACGGAAGGGTTTTCCCAGGTCATGCAGGTGGGAGCGGTCATCTTAGGCGACAGGGCCAAAAAGGTGATCCCGTATATCCCTCAGGAAGGCCTGCCCAGCTTCATTCTCCCTTCCTCTCTCCAGAAAAGCGGGCTTTCGGGAATACCCTTTTCTCTGCCCGGCGCTACCCCGGTTGCAGGCCTGTTTGCCGCCTATCCAGGAGGGATACCCGTGTCTCAGCGGAGGGCGGGCTCTGCCGCCGCGGCCCTGGCCGCGGCCGTCATGCCCCGGGGTCCCAGGCAGAGCAAGGGGTTTACCGTGGTGGTGGACGAAGACCAATGCCGGGGGTGCGGCCGATGCACCCGCGTATGCCCGTATCAGGCCGTGACGCTCCACGAAAACAGGGTGGGCGGATGGGTTGCCAGGGTGGACGAGGCCCTGTGCAAGGGCTGCGGCAACTGCATCTCTGTCTGCCCGTCCAATGCGGCCGACAGTCCCTATAGAAACCAGGACTATTTAGAAGAACTCTTGGCCGCGGTTCTTGTCAGCTCAGCAACCGAACACACGGCGCCTTGCGCCTAAGGCGGTCTGAGGGCCGCAACCAAACAGCGTTATTCCCGTCCGTGGGGGTCTCTGGCCAAGGGCTGCAATAAAATGCGTTTATATCGTTCGGCGACCGCCCCCGGGCCCGGGATACTGTTTATTGAAGGCAGCAAGGAATCCCTATCGACCCGCCTGACTCGCCTCACTCGCATGGCGGGCAGGTGAAAGGGCGTCCTTGGGGCTGGAACATGCTGAGTTTCAAAGCCCTGCTGCCTTCCCCACGAGCTCGATTCGGTTTTTGCAGCCCTTGGGCAGAGACCCCCACGGGCAAACTTCTTCGCACGTTGCGGAGAAGTTACAAACAAAGACTCTAACGCCTTGCGCCTACTATTATGACCGACTTCAACATCATCCTCTTTATGTGCAACTGGGGCCCCCATGCGGCCTTTCAGGCCCTTCAGGATAGAGCGGCCGAAATCCCGGACGAGATCAAGATGGTCCGGATCCCGTGCGCCGGCAGGATCAGCAAGGCCCTCCTCCTCAGGTGCTTTGAGATGGGGGCCCACGGCGTGGCCCTGGTGGGCTGCCGGCCCGGCTCCTGCCGGTACGGCACCGGATCATCCAATGCAGAGGACCATGTGGCGGACGCCCGGGGCATACTGGCCCTCCTGGGCCTGGGAAAGGACCGCCTCCGCCTGGCCACCTTTCTCCCTGATGAACCGGAACAGGTCCTTTCCTTTCTCCGGGACTTCTCGATGCAAATACGCGCGATGGGCCCCAGCCCGGTGGCCCCTTCAGCGGAAATTTCTGTCCCGGCCGAAGAACCGGGCAGGGTTCAGGAGATCGTGGCAGCGCACGATGTCTATGCCTGTCAGGACTGTGGTAAATGCTCCTCCGCCTGCCCCCTGACCCTGGCAGGGAAGCCTTTCTCCCCCAGAGGAATCGCCAACGAGGTAATCGCCGGCCATATCCACCTTCCGGAGGTTGAGAAGGACATCTGGGCCTGCCTCACGTGCGGGCTCTGCTACGACCGGTGTCCATCGGCCGTGGATTTTGCCGCGTTTATCCGCGACCTGCGCCACTATCTCACAACCGGAGGCGCCGCCGCCTATGCGGCCCACGGCGGATTCTTTCAATCCCTCATGCGGACCATGACATGCAACAACCTCCGGCCCAGACACTGGGACTGGCTCCCCAAAGACATCGAGACGGATCCGGACAGCAAGGTCCTCTTTTTCGGGGGATGCGCCCCTTATTTTGACGTGTTTTTCAGGACCCACCTGGGGGTCAGGACCCGGGATATCCTGGTGGACAGCCTGCGGCTCCTCAATTTCTTTGACATCCATCCGGCCCTGCTCATGGATGAGCGCTGCTGCGGTCACGACCTCCTCTGGTCCGGGGACCGGGAGAATTTTTTAAAGCTGGCCCGGTTGAATGTGGAGGCAATTCGCGACAAAGGAATCGAGGAGGTCATTACGGCCTGTCCCGAGTGTTATCACACCCTTGCCACAGACTATCCCCGCGAGGGAATCGAGTTGGGATTCAAGGTCACCCATCTATTTGATCTAATCGAAAAGGAGGTCGACAAGGGCGCGGTCAGCTTTATGAAACTGGACCGGAGACTGACCTTTCAGGATCCGTGCCGGATGAGCCGCTTTGAAAACCGCGCCGATCTCCCCAGGAAGCTGATCCGCCGGCTGGAGCCTGTCTCCTTTGACGAGATGCCGGACCATGGGGCCAGCGCCATCTGCTGCGGCAACAGCGCCTGGGTCGGTTGCGATGCCTTCAGCAAGGCCCTGCAGGTCAAGCGCCTCCGGCAGGCCCATGGCACAGGGAGCGATATGTTGGTTACGGCCTGCCCCAAATGTCAGATTCACCTCCGATGCGCCATGGAAGACCCGTTCCTGGGAGAAGATCTCCATATGGAAATGATGGATCTGTCCAGCGTCCTGGCCAAGACCATCGAATGGGAGTAGGAGATTTCGGGAGGAAACAATGGTAGCAAATGCACCTGTGAAAGAAACAGAGCCTGCGGGTGAAGGACCTCGCATCGGGGTTTATGTGTGCCACTGCGGGCTCAACATCGCCCAGACCGTGGACTGTCGCAAAGTTGCTGAGACGGCCGGCCGCCTGGACAACGTGGTAGTGTCCAAGGATATCGGCTATGCCTGCTCAGAGCCCGGCCAGCAGCAGATGAAGGACGACATCAGCGAATACGGACTGGACCGGGTGGTGGTGGCCTCCTGTTCCCCCAGGCTCCATGAACCCACCTTCAGACAGATGCTCCAGTCGGCCGGGCTGAACCCCTATCTCCTGGAAATGGCCAACCTGCGGGAGCAGTGCAGTTGGGTCCACATGAAAGATCCGGAGGGGGCCACCCAAAAGGCGTTCGACCTGGTCAAGATGGCCGTCTCGCGCATACGGCTCCTTGAGCCGCTTCAGGAAGAGACCCTCCCCCTCACCCCCCGGACCCTGGTCATCGGCGGCGGCGTGGCAGGCATTCAGGCGGCCCTCGACCTGGCGGACAACGGCTACGAGGTGGTTTTGGTGGAAAAACAGCCCAGCATCGGGGGGGTCATGGCCCAACTGGACAAGACCTTTCCCACCATGGACTGTTCCATCTGAATCCTGGGACCCAAGATGACGGATGTCGGTCGACATCCCCGGATCACCCTCTACACCCTCAGCGAAGTGGTGGACGTCAAGGGCTATGTGGGCAACTTCGACGTCAGGATCCTGAAAAAGGCCCGCTACGTGAACGAAAAGGAGTGCACTGCGTGCGGCGAATGCGCCAAGGTCTGCCCGGTGGTGCGTCCAGACGAGTTCAATCTGGGCCTTTCCTCCCGCCGGGCTGTTTTCTCCCCCTTTCCCCAGGCTGTCCCCTCGGCCTATGTCATCAATATCCAGGAGTGTCTGGGCCATAATCCGGTGGTCTGCGCCAAGTGCGTGGAGGCCTGCGACAAGGGGTGCATCGATTTTCACATGTCCGACCAGGAGATTGTGGAAAGAGTGGGCTCCATTGTGGTGGCTACGGGACTGGAGGTCTATGACCCCAGAGAGATGGATGAATACGGATATACCCGGTTTGAGAACGTGCTCACCAGCCTTGAATTTGAACGGCTCATCAATGCCGGGGGCCCGACCGAGGGAGAGGTCCTCCGTCCTACGGACAGGAAGCGGCCCCAGTCCATCGGGTTTGTTCAGTGCGTGGGATCCCGTTCTCTCAGAAAAGGGGGGACCTACTGCTCCAACATCTGCTGCATGAACACTATAAAGAGCACACTGATGCTCAAAGAGCATTACCCGGATATGGACATCAAGGTCTTTTACATCGATATCCGGGCCTTTGGAAAGGGCTTTGAAGAGCTCTATACGCGAAGCCGACGGCTGGGGGTCCATTATATCAGGGGACTTCCCGGCACGGTCGCGGAAGGGCTGGATTGCGGGCTCGACGTGTCGGTGGAGAACACGGCTGCCGGCAAGCTCGAAACCTACCACCTGGATATGCTGGTCCTGGCCGTCGGGATCAAACCGGCTGCCGGCACCCAGCGGCTGCAGGAGATGCTGGGACTCCAGCTCACATCCGATGGGTTCTTTCTGGAGGCCCATCCCAAACTTCAGCCGGTAGACGCCGCCACCCGCGGGGTGTTTTATGCGGGATGCGCGGAAGGCCCAAAGGACATCAAGGAAAGCGTGACCCAGGCCTCGGCGGCCGCAGCCCGGGCCATCCGCCTGATGCACAAGGGCGAGATCACCACCGAACCGATCACCTCCACGGTGGTGGCCGAGGCGTGCAAGTCGTGCGGCAAATGCGCAGAGGTATGCCCTTACAACGCGGTCAGCGTGGACGTCAAGCGCAAGATCCCGGCCGTGGTCAATACCGCGGCCTGCGCCGGGTGCGGGACCTGCGCGGCCGAGTGCCCCTTCGACGCCATTGTCATGAACCACTTCACCGACGGCCAGATCCTGAACCAGGTCCACGCCCTCCTGGAGGAAGAACCAAAAGAGAAGGTCCTGGCCTTTGCCTGCAACTGGTGCTCCTATGCGGGGGCGGACTTTGCAGGTGTCTCCAGGCTCCAGTACCCGCCCAATGTGCGGCTTATCCGCACCATGTGCTCGGGAAGGGTGGACGAAAAATTCATCTGGGAGGGCTTCAGGATGGGGGCGCCGGTGATCCTGGTGAGCGGGTGCCATATCGGCGACTGTCACTACATCGATGCCAACCGGTGGACCGAAAAACGGGTCGCCAAGATCCACAAAAAGATGGCCAGGTTAGGGATTCGGCCCGAACGGCTCCAACTGGAATGGATCAGTGCGGCCGAGGGGGTCCGCTTCGCCCAGGTCATGCAGCGCATGGAGGCCCTCCGGGAGGCAGTAACCCCTGAGGAGATCGCCGAGACCGTAGACAAATTGAAGAATGAAAAGTGAAGGGGGAAAAATGATAAATATATCTTCTCTCCCCTTCCATTTTCGTGTTTCATTCTCCCCTCTTCATTCTTCATCTCCACATGCCCCCTGACCCCACACCATCCCTCCTGAAAACCGTGTTCAGCGGCCGCATGTTCACGGCCCTGATCATGGGCTTTTCGTGCGGGCTTCCCCTCCTTCTGACCATCACAGTCCTCCAGGCATGGATGCAGGAAGAAGGGGTGGATTTGACCGTCATCGGGCTGATGGCCCTGGTCGGCCTCCCCTACACGGTCAAATTCCTCTGGGCCCCCTTTCTGGATCGGTTCACCCTCCCCTTCTTCGGCCGACGAAGGGGGTGGCTCCTCACGGCACAACTGGCCTTGGCCCTGGCCATCGCAGGAATGGGCCTCACCAACCCGGGCGCCAATCCCTGGCTGGTGGCCGTGGCCGCATTCCTGGTGACCTTTTTCAGCGCCTCGCAGGATATTGTGGTGGATGCCTACCGAAGGGAGGACCTCCCGGACGAGGAACTGGGGCTGGGCTCATCCCTCTATGTGAACGGTTACCGCCTGGGCATGCTTTTGGCCTCCGGAGGCGGCCTCATCCTGGCGGATCACATCCCCTTTCCGTGGGTGTACCTCATCATGGCTGGCTGCATGGCCCCGGGCATACTGACCACTGTTCTGGCGCCTGAGCCCCCCCTCCCGCCAGGTGCCCCCACGCGGCTTCGGGAGGCGGTCATTGATCCGCTGATGGACTATTTCAGCCGGCATGGGGCCCTGTGGATCCTGGCATTCATCCTTCTTTACAAAATCGGCGATACCATGGCCAGCGCCATGACCACCCCATTTTATCTGGACATCGGCTTTTCCAAGACCGAGATCGGGGCCGTGGTCAAGCTCTTCGGCTTCTGGGCCATAGTGGTGGGAAGCCTCATTGGCGGGATCATCATGCTGAGGCTCGGGATCAACCGGTCGCTCTGGATCTTCGGGGTTCTTCAGGCCGTATCCACGGCCGGATTCGCCCTTCTGGCACGCGTGGGGCACAGCGTGCCGCTTCTTTCCGGGGTCATCGCCTTTGAAAATTTAAGCGGCGGGATGGGGACCGCGGCCTATGTGGCCTTCATGGCCAGCATCACCAATAAACGTTTCACTGCCACCCAGTATGCGCTTTTGAGCAGCCTCATGGGCGTGCCCCGGGTCCTGGCATCAGCCCCCACCGGCTTTCTGGCCAAGCAGTTCGGCTGGGAAGCCTTTTTCATTGTCTGTACCCTTATTGCGGCCCCCGGCATGCTCCTCCTTTTCAAATTCGCCCCCTGGCGCACGAAATGACGTGCTCGCATGCCCCCAGCGCCATCGCTGTTAATCCATGCGCATGCCTGAAAAAAGGCCACAGAAAAATCCTGTTGACAATGTAAAGGGCGGCGGGTAAAAGAGTGCTTAACATCCATTAGATGTTGCTAATCTGCTTCAAACAAAGGGTTTTCAAATGGAGCTGTCATCATTGAGAAAAGATTAAAAGCATTTCTCACCTTTCCTGGTTCCATCGCTGTTTCTTGGATCCACCTGACAGACTTTGACAAGGACATGGGAAAATCCCAATGCCCATGGATCAAGCCCAACTCTTGACAAAAAGCATGCGCCGATGCCGGTGGCTGCATCAGGACGACAAATGCCCTGAATTGGGGTCTGCCCGACCAGTAAACGGAATAATGCCAGTCAATTCCATGTCCCCAGGGAAATGGCCGGATGCGGTGGACGTGAGGATTCCAGAGGAATTTTTGGTTTCATTTTTAACGGCAACCAACAGGACCATAGGGAGGAAGGGATGAAAAAAGACCAGACAAATCGACACCGACTTCTCACAACAGGATTTTTAAGCCGCTCTCTGACAGGTTGGATCACATTATTTTTAGTCCTCTTCATGTTCAACAGCGCCCATGCCTTCCGGTTTGAGCGGGTGAATGACTTTGACGCGTGGTGGGAATGGACGGAGACGGAATCCGTTGATTTTTATTTTTATGGCGACAGCGTTAAAATCCACTCCCATGCAGGGGCTGCTGAAAACAGCGCCTGGGGGAACGTGGCCCAGGAGCGCTATACCTCTTCTATCGGCGTGATGACCACTATGACTGCTGAAAATGCAGCAGGCTACGCCAGATCCGGGATTGTTTATTACAACATCGGCCAGATCAATGGAAACGACGTGCAGGCCCAGATCTTCATGGAAAAGACGCCAGGGAGTCCCCATGTCGTCATTGGCTACCTCGTTGCCGAAAATGCCCCGGAGGGATGGAATACGCTGGTTAGGGAAACGATTGCCGCTGTGAACGCCGGCACCTTTACCCTCCTCGCGGCAGCAAGAGTAGGCGGCGAGATTTTTTTCTATGTCGAAGGCTACGGTATTTATGCTTTTAAGCCAACCTTTGGATTGGGCGAACAGGGGTGCAAATGGGGCTTTTTTGCCACTACTTCCCAAGGAGGCAATGTGGAAGCCACCTTCAGCGACATCTACGTCGTTGACACGGGCGAGCCCCGGCCCGGGATTACGGCCAATGGTTCAGGGATCCCTGTTACGGTTTCCCCTGCAACGCCCGTGGCCATAGACATAGCACTCGATCCAGGCGATGAAGCAGGCTCTATGGCCGACTGGTGGGTAGCGGTAAATACGCCCTTCCCACCGCCCAACAACTGGTACACCTATGTCCATCCCATAGGATGGCAGCCGGGGGTGCATTTGTGCGCTCAGACGCCCTTGTTCAACCTGTCCCCCGTGAATGTCCTCGATGCAACACTCCCCGAGGGGAATTACACTTTTTACTTTGCCGTGGACAACAATGCCGACGGGTTACCGGACGCCACATGGATGGATTCTGTGGCCGTGAGTGTTTCCAACCCGGCTTTCTTTGATGCGTTTCCAGGCCCCTCCCTTGATGGGAACAAATGGGATCTGAATGCCATATGGAACGGAAACAACATCGACACAACGGAGTATTTCCTCGATCCCCATATTGCCAGTGGAAATCTGGTACTGCAGGACAAAGGGAATTTGCCTTTGCTCAAGAACAACAACCAGGCATATACGGGCATCCCATCGAAATCCCGAGTGATTCACGGGGACTTCGAATTTGTGACCCATGTGCGGAATCTTCAGGTGAGCACCACCGCGCCCGGTCTGGAAGGCTGGTGGGGGAGCGTCTATATCCGTCTGGAAACCGACCGCGGCTGGGATGTGGGGCAAAAAATACACGTCCGGGCCGGGCCGGGGAACGAACATTCCGGGGACTTGAATGGCTTTGGATTGTTCTATTTTGTCAACGGCGTCGCCCAGAACATCGGTTGTCCGTACAGCGGGGGGACCAACTGCTGGATGCACGCAGATGTCATTCAAGGAGATAGAACAAAGATAACTGTCCGACGAACAGGAAGCAGCATTACTATCCACATCGGCGATACCCTGCTTCATTCCTTTGACGGGGCCACAACCGAGGACCTGTATATTACCTGGAACACGGGCGTCTGGAACGAACTTTCCGGAACCTTGCTGGGGTACTACGCGGAAATCCCAGAGGTGTGGGTGTTTCCCAAATAAAGCCATCCGTCGCAGGTAGGCGCACCGACGGGCGTTGTCCATGCGGGTCTGCAGGGCCGGTTTCAGCGATTCAGAGGTATAGGAAGCATACGGTGAACGATTGTCATGTGAGGATGGCATCCCTTTAGAGTCTTTGTTTGTAACTTCTCCGCAACGTGCCAAGAAGTTTGCCCTTGGGCAGAGACCCCTACGGGCGGGCAGGCTGCTGTTTGGTTGCGGCCGTCAGGCCGCCTTAGGCTTATCAAAATTTGGCCCGAACAGAGGCAGGGGGGCTCGGTGGAAAACCCTTGAAATCCTCATTTTGGCTCGATTCGATTGTCAGAACGCAACAGCCTCAACAAATGGGCAAAACCACGTCCACCACGGAGCGGTTCAGTCCAACGGTTCGGGTGCGCAGAATTTTCAGGCTGCAGTGCGCGTCTGAATGGGAAATCGAACAGAGAAGGTGCTTCCGCCGGAAGCGAGACAGTCTGACGGCGTCCTGATAAATGGGCAGCTCGAAATTCTTCCGGGGCACTGGTCGGTGTCGTTCGGAATGTAGGGACATCGGGTGCTCTCGAATGAGATTGAAAATCCGCAGCGCTCCGAAAAGACCTTGGCCCGCAAGAGGTCTGCACCGGCCCCCCCTGCGTTGAACTGGTACGGCCTTTTTGAAGAATAGTTCATGGTCTCCTGGGTATGGAAAAACCCACGGAATATCAGCTTCTGGTTCTGGAGGCTGATCCCGACGCCGTAATCGCGGAAATCGATACGGATGTCGTCTTCCTTGCCCTTGAGACGCACCTCGATCTTTCCTTCATCCGGTGTGTTCTCCACGGCATTTCTCAAGAGCCCTTCAAAAACCTTTTTCAAGACCGTTTCGTCTGCGACGACCACCTGATCCTTTTCAAGATGCCTGACGATCTCCAGGTCGCGTTCCTGCATGTGCGACAGGGCCTCACTGGATATCCGATTCAACAGCTCAGGGAGGCTGATTCTCTGAGGACGGATCTCTTCCGTGCGATAAACCAATTGAAGGCGTTTCAAAACCATCTCCAGGGCTTCAGCCCGCAAGCCATGGCTTTGATCTGCGCACTCTTCTACAAAATCCGCTGCAGAAGCCACGATGTGGCCGAGCCTCTCCGCTTCCTCAAAAGCCCTCAGATTGAGAATATCATCGATCTTTGCCTGAAGTTCCATCAACCGGCTCAGATTGCGCATCCCCCTGTTGAGCATTCTTGTCTGTTTTGGATTTCGCGCTGCTTCAAGATCCCTTCGAAGCAGATCAAGGCTCGCTTCGATGAGGGCAAGCGGCGTCTTCAGCTCGTGCGACAGGTGATTGATGGCCCGTTCCATCGCCTTGTTCATATCTTTAAGTTCCTCACAATACTTCATGTTTTCCAGGGCGACGGTCACATAATGAGAGATGAAGGTCAGTAATTCCAGGTCGTCGTTGGTAAAATCGCCGGAAGACTTGTTGAGGGATTGAAGGGCCCCAATGCAGTGGCCCGACCAGTTGACGAGGGGAACACACATAATATTTCGGGTCCTGAACCCCGATTTCTTGTCCACCTCTGAATAAAAACGGGGGTCTTTGTAAGCGTCATTAACAATCACCGGGGCCCGGTGCTGGAAGACCCAGCCCGCCACCCCGTAATCGGCAGGGATGCGGATCTCTCTCTTTTTCAGGCCGACCCCTACCAGGGACCATAACTGGTCTGTTTTGTCGTCATGCAGAAATACGGTGCTCCGTGTGGACTCCATCACCTCGTTGGTTTGATAGATGATCACCTCAAACAGACGATCCCTGTCCGTTTCAGACGCAATCATTCGTCCGACATGAAAGGTCTTCTGATAACGCCGAAATCGCGCCCGCATGATGCGGTCTTCTATCCTGCGGTCCCTTTCCCTTCGTTCTTGGCCGGCAGGGTCCTGTGGCGTTTCATACTGGCTGGACATGGTTGTCTCCCACCTATCGAAAACAGAAGCTTGACCAACCTGGTCGGAATGGTTATGACGACAGGCCTATGCGGTCCCTGCAAATAAGGGGGCCGATATGATCGCCAACGTATCCGATCCCAAAACAAATCCTGTCAAAGCCGGTGGACACGGCCTATCAGGGGCAAAACGAAATTTTCCGATTTTTAGCCCTGAGTTCGTGCTGCTGGGTCGACCGCCTATGCGTCACAGGGACCCCTTTGACCGGATGATTAGGGCCCAGTCGATTGTCAATGCGTTGTCGGTTATGACCGATGATCCAAAATTTCTCAAATAGAGTTGCAACGTCGTGTGAGCCAGGGCAGGCAGGTTTGTGACAGGCAGGGGACTATCGTATCGAGAAGTCTGTTCGGGAAGCGGCGTTGAAACGGCAGGGGCGTGCATGGCCTTATCTTTCAGGTCTTAACATCTTGAGCGTACCCGTAGACCTCGATTCCGAGCTCCTTTGCCGCGGATTTGGCAGCGTCCTCTATCATGGGCGAGATGACCATGGTCCGGGAGGCCCTGCGGCCATGTTTTTCCTCGTAGAAATTTTTCTTCCGCCAGAAAGAATAGAGATCGGATTTGCTCATGGAGGATTTGATCTCACACAGGATCAAGACCCCGTTGTGAACGATCACATCCATTTCAATCTGCTCAGGACGGCCAAATACGTTTCCGTCGCTGTCAAAGTCCTCGTAGCGCTCGACTTTCACGCCAAAGGACCTCTCCAGTATGGCCCTCAGGCCGTTTCGGAATGCCGATTCAGAGTGGAGACCCCATCTGGCGCCCAAGGCGCCGATGGTCGAATCGTATTTCTGGTTTTGCAGCCTGATCTCGGTCAGTATTTGGTTGATGGATCTCTGGTTTTCCTCCCATTTTTTCTCTTGAGCGTCTCTTTCCTCCTCCCACTTCTTTTCCCAGGCGGCCCAGCGCTGCTCCTGAGCCTCCCATTTTTTCTCCTGGGCGTCTCTTTCCTCCTCCCATTTCTTTTCCCAGGCGGCCCAGCGCTGCTCCTGAGCCTCCCATTTTCTCTCCTGGGCCTCTCTTTCCTCCTCCCATTTCTTTTCCCAGGCGGCCCAGCGCTGCTCCTGAGCCTCCCATTTTCTCTCCTGGGCCTCTCTTTCCTCCTCCCACTTCTTTTCCCAGGCGGCCCAGCGCTGCTCCTGAGCCTCCCATTTTTTCTCCTGGGCCTCTCTTTCCTCCTCCCATTTCTTTTCCCAGGCGGCCCAGCGTCTCTCATAAGCCTCCCATTTTTGCATCTGGGCTTCACGGTCCTGTTTCAGTTCGTCCATCACCCGGTCGAAACGGCTTTCAGTCTCCTGTTTTCCGGCATAATGATCGCGTGTCACGCGCAGGATGAGGTCGCGGATCTCCGGCTCTGTCTCCATGAGATGGGGAAGCTGGGTCAGAATGAGCTTTTTCACTTCTTCAAGGCTCTGAGTTTCCATTTCTCTTCATATTGTTGCAGGGTTTTGCCTGGCTGTTTCACGTCGTCGGGCTGCTTATATGATACACAGTCATTGTGTAAGCGTCAATGTGGATCCTCTTCTCTTCTGTTTCGAATCAACCACCGCCTTTACTCGACCCTGACGTTCACGGCATCGTACCAGGTGAGATTGGGCGTGCCGTCCACTGTGTCGTCCAGGGCGAAATAGAAGGTATAATCACCTGGTGGGAGTGCCAGATTCAACAATTCCACCGGCGAAAGGATCTCAAACAGGGCGCCCTGGAAGGTACGAACGATGCCGGCCTCCCATCCGGCTGGATGCACATAGCTGAACCACCCGAACGGCGTGTGTGCAGCCACCCACCACTCGGCGTTCTTTCCGGCCTGGTCGCCTGGGTTCAGATTCAGCGTAATGGATGCGCTGGCCCCGGCCGAAAGCGTCACAGACCTGTCCTGGCCGTTGGCCTTGATGTCAGGGACCGGCCCATAGGCTGCCCCCGGCGGAGGCGGCGGTTCCTCGTCGTCGCGCACCGTCAACGGCGCCCTCTCAGGACGGTTCGGGAACAGGGAAGACCCCACTGCATTGTTGGGCGGGATGATGAGCCTGACAGGGGAATCGCTCAGGACCTTGATGAAATAGCCGGTTCCGCACTGAAGGGTATAGGAACCGGCGTCCCGTTTTTCGTAGCCTGAGTAGGGTCCGGTCCCGGTATAGTCCCATACGCACTGCTGGGTCAGGGGATTGGAGGGATCGGTGATGGAATATGTGCCGACCCCGTCCGTTACAAAGATGTTCCCCAGATCGATGGGAGTGCTCACCCACGGGATTGCCATGAAGCTCCATCCTCGCGGCAGAACCAGTTCATAGGGGACGCCGTCCGGGGAGATGCCGCCCTCAAACGGGACTGCATTCTCATACAGGGTGATAATCCAGAACCCCATGCCGGGGACGACCGGGAGCGCATCAAACGCCGGGGTGTTCATCTCAAGATACTCCCCCCCAAGATAGGCAAACACGCGCCAGTAAGAAGGCTCATACTCCCCTAAGGCGGCTTCCATGGCATGTTGCAGGTCGGCCCCGGTCCCCATATCGAGTGGCACAGTGAAGATCCGGTAATCCGTCACCAGACCGGTTCCCCCGGGCAGGGTATAGGGATATTCAACGGTCCCCACAAACTCATAGGCCCCCATGTCTTTGCCCTCTCCCTTGGGCCGGGAATATCCGGGATAGTCCAGGGCCGCCGGATCGCCTGCCGGCGGGATCCGGTCGATGCAGGGAGATCCTGACTGAAGCGCGTAACTGCCGTACAGGGGATCCTGGGAGATGCTGTTGGGTCCGGTCTCACATCCGGAATAGTTCGTGCTGTTGTTCCACACATCGTTGTAGTCGAGAACCGGGGTTCCGCCAGTGTTATGGATCCCGTACTGCCGAAAGTTGGTAACGATGTTGTACTGGATGGTGGGATTTACGGCGCCCGTTCCATATTTTTCCAGGGCGATGCCCGTATATTCTCCCCCGTCGATGGTGTTGTGAGACAGGGTAGGCGATGCCGTGGCGGTGTCATTGCTGGAGACGAGGATTCCGTAAGAGACCGTGCCGGGGGTCAATTCATAGACCACGTTGTTGGAGATCACAGGGGACGCGATCTCGCTTCCATAGGCTTCCACAAAAATGTTGAAGGTGTTGTCGTACACCTCATTTCTGCTTATCTCCGGGCTGCACCCTCCGACGATGATCCCGTCGCTGTTGTCTCCGGCGTTGCTGTAAATTTTATTTTGTGTGATGACGCCGTTGGCGCTCTCGTCGATGCAAATTCCATCGTCTGCATTATTGTAGATCTCACATTCTGCAATGCTGCAGCGGTCCGCGTTGTAGATGGAGAGGCCGCCGTAATTGCCGTAGACCTTGCAGGCCTTGAGCGTGTTTTCAGCGCCCGAGGAGATGATGATGCCCCATGCGTCCGGCTTGCTGAACCCGGCCACATAGAGGTTTTCAACGGTCACGTTCGATCCGGCGATGGCCAGGCCGTCGGTCCAGTTGACCGCGCCGGCGCCGTCCAGCACCGGACCGCTTCCAATTGCTCCGATAATCGTCACATTGCTCTGGGTAAGAATCAAGCCAGCATCCGCCTCCCCGTTCGCCACGCTGTAGGTCCCCAGGGCGATGTGAAGGACGTAACTCCCGGGAGGCGCCGCGTTCAAAGCGGCAATCGCATGATGCACGGTCTTCCAGGGGGCCTCCTTGCTCCCGTTGTTCTCGTCGTTTCCGTTCACGATGTCCACATAAAAGGCAACCAGGCCGCAACTCCTGACCGTAAGGGTTGCCGTGTTGCTTTCTGTGCTTCCATAATCGTTTGTGGCCACGCAGCGGTACTGATAGCCGTTCATCTCCCCGGCCGCGCTGGATATGTGCAATGTGGGGGTCGTTGCCCCGCTGTAGACCCCTTCGTCGATCACATCCCGCCACGCGCCTGCAAACTCCTGCCACTGATATGAGTCGGCGTTCTCAGCGGTTATGGAAAAGGAGGCGCTTTCGCCTATGCACACCGAGCAGTCTGACGGATGCGATGTGATGGTCGGGACCTGGGCAGCCTCCACGCTGCAGAAATCGCTGGCGCTTCCAATGTCGCTCGTTGCTTTCAGGGTAACCTTGGCCACCGTGCCAAGCGGGGTCCCTGGCGGACACGCGACCTGAATCAGGACCTCCTGGGCGCCGTTGCCAGGGAGGTCAAAGGGAGAGGAAGGGGATAGAATGACCGCGGTCCAGCCTACCAGATCAATAATCTGATTCAATGTGACGCTGGTTGCCGTCTCTGTCAGGTTGGCCACCGTGTAGGTCAAATCCACGCTGCTCCCCGGGGCCACCTGGCTGGATATGGGCGCGGTCACCGAGATGTTGGAAACCTCTTTGGTGACGAATTTTTCAGTGGCGTCAATGGTCCATGTATCGCCGGGGGCCAGACTGTTTTTGCGCCATTCCATGGCCATGCCGTTGTCCACATAGGGATCAGGATCGATGGCACTGGTCAGGGCATTGGCCACCACGCTGTTGCCGACATCGCCGTAATACCGGCTTTCATAGGCATGGGGAAGGGTGTTTCCCTGGATGACCATGTACTGCTCCTCGGTCCCGATAACCTTTGTCACGCCCACGGCGTTTTCCGGCGCGTGCCAGAAACCGGACCCACAGTCGTCCCCCGAGGAATAGGTGTCGCCGCCTGAGAAAAAGCGCAAATCGTTGACTGTCTGGCTCGACAGATTTTGAATTTCCCATCGGACATTGAAATGGGCCGCGCCCGCCGGGTAATAGATGGTCTGGGCGACCCTGACCACGCCCGCCCTTTCCAGGATCAGCACGGCCGTATCAACCGTGCTGGTGTTGCTGACGGTCGTAAGGGGAGTTGCATCGGCATCAAACCAGCCGCCGTTGAAGTAACTCCCTTCCACCGCATAGTCGGTCCCGTTGATGTAGGTGAGGGTGCTCTTGCAGTTGCCGCTGTACCACTGCTGCTGCCATCCACCTCCCACATAGCGATGGACCCCTATGTCGCCGTTGTCGTAGATGCTGATCTTGAGCGTGCCTTCGGTTTCTACGCCCCCCAGTATCTGGGTCTCCCCGAAGGCCCACCCGCTTACGGCGAAAAAACAGACCAGGCTGAAAAAAACAGACAGGATGCTGCCTCTCATCTTTATAAAGCGCCTCATTTCAGAACTCCTTCCCGAAGGGTATCTGGTTCAGTTTTTTATTGTCTGATGCCAACATCCACGGTTTTTCTGCGCCTGCCTGCAGTTCCGCAGGGTCCGACGCCGCTGTTGCGCCATCGGGTCACTCCACCCGTACCTCCACTGAATCGACATAGGTGGCGTCGGGATTGCCGTCCATGTTGTTGTCCACCGCAAAATAGAAGGTGTATGGCCCGGCCGGCAACACCATGTTCAGGACGTCAAAGAGGGGCGAAATGCCAAAAAGCGGGGCCTGGGCCGCCCAGTGAATCCCAGGCTGCCATCCGTTCGGGTGCACATAGCTGAACCATCCAAAGGGCGTGTGTGCAGCCACCCACCAGTCGGCCCATTGCCCGGCCTGTTCTCCGGGATCGAGGCCGATGGCCACCGAGACCCGCGTCCCGGATGGGACCGTAACCGTCCCGTCCTGGCCGTTGGCCTTGATGTCCGGGGTCGGCACAGCCGGGTATCCGCCAGGGGGCGGGGGCGGGAGTTCGTAGGTCGTCACTGAAGGCAGAATGATCTCAGGTCCGCCGTCCACAGGAAAATGGCCGCCATTGTTGTCGGGCGGGATCAGGACCTTGACCGTCCTCGGTGAACTCGCCGACACCTTGATCCAGAATCCCTTTCCTGCCTCCACCACATCGCCGGCATCTTCAAGAAGCACATATTCGCGGTCAAACCCCCAGATGTACGGCAGGGTGAGGTTGTTGCTCCCACTGATAAGCCAGTAGGTGTTGACCCCGTCTGTGACCGCGATATTGCCCAGATCGATGTCAGTGGCAGGCCAGGGCAGGGAGAAGAGGTTCCATCCTGGATGGAGTTTCCTCTCGTAATAGGTCGTCTGAGGCGCAGGCGCCCCTTCCAGCTGCACGCTCTTGTCTGCAAACACGGAAATGATCCAAAAGGCCATGCCCGGTTCGATATCCAGGGTCGCGAAATCCGCTGAGTTGATTTCGATATAGTCGCCGCTCCTGGTGAGATCATAGCCAAAGATGCGCCAGTGTGTGGGGGGATCGTATGGCCCCAGTTGTTCCTCCAGGGCATTGAACAGGCCTGCGCCGCTTTCCATGTACAGGGGAACGGTAAACAGCTTGTAGTCCATGGGATCGCCGGTCCCGGTGGGAAGGGCGTAGTCGTACCGGGACAGGGGCG
>Ga0209270_1001957_pt1 | contig 24293 bp, 21 predicted proteins | sample MTBAKSrepl1MetaG_FD_187456 | JGI IMG/M metagenome (GOLD analysis project Ga0209270, IMG submission 187456) | Enrichment culture microbial communities from Arthur Kill intertidal strait, New Jersey, USA, that are MTBE-degrading - MTBE-AKS1... | ecosystem: Environmental > Aquatic > Marine >...
AAATAAGCCCTGATTTGGATAAAACAATGATAGTAATTCGAGAAAAACTTTTAAAGAGAAAGGTGTAATGTCGAATATTACTACAATTCAATGTTTTCTGTAATTGTGACACAGTCTGTAAGCGAGGAATCTCGTAATGAGATTGCTTCAGGTCCTCGCCCTTCGCAATGACAAGGTAAAAAAGTGTTACAGACAGGAAACGAGGTTATGGGTTGTAAAAACAATGAGAAACAGATTAAACATTTATGCCCAAGATTAAGACCATCTATCAATGCCAGACATGTGGCTATGTAAGCCCAAAATGGCTCGGAAGATGTCCTGACTGTGGTGAGTGGAATGGATTCGTTGAGGAGAGAAAGGGAGCCGTTACCAGGCAGTCATCACGTGACATCCATCCCGGCAAATCAACCCCCCGGCCATTGAGTGCCATTGCAAGCGGATACGAACAGCGAGCATCTACCGGTATTAAAGAACTCGACAGGGTACTCGGGGGGGGTGTTGTTTCAGGTTCGGTAATACTTATCGGTGGTGATCCGGGAATTGGAAAATCTACGTTGCTGTTGCAGACCTTGTTCGGCCTTTCAAAGCAATACGGTCCGGTACTGTATGTCTCGGGGGAAGAATCCCCCGAGCAGATCAAGATACGATCTGAAAGGCTCTCAATAAATTCAGGGGACATTATCTTGATATCAGAGACATCTCTTGAAAGCATTATGCATCATGCTACAAAGGTTGTTCCAAAAGCTCTGGTTGTTGATTCCATACAGACGGTCTACACAGAGGAACTTGTTTCCGCTCCTGGTTCTGTCAGCCAGGTGAGGGACTGTGCGTCAAAGTTAATGCTTTTTGCAAAGAGGTCGGATATTCCCGTGTTCATTGTGGGCCATGTAACCAAGGAAGGTGCGATTGCAGGCCCTCGTGTCCTTGAGCATATTGTTGATACAGTATTGTATTTCGAGGGAGACGGTGGTCATTCGTATCGTATCCTCAGGACTGTAAAAAACCGCTTTGGTTCAACAAATGAAATAGGAGTCTTTGAGATGTCCGACGCAGGTCTTATAGAAGTAGAAAATCCTTCCAGACTCTTCCTTTACGAGAGGCCTGTTAATGTTTCAGGATCAACGGTTGTTGCGAGCCTTGAAGGTACGAGGCCGCTGATGGTCGAAATACAGTCGCTTGTATCACATAGCACCTTTGGCATGCCCCGGAGAACAGCCATGGGTGTTGACTTTAACAGGGTAAATCTCCTCGTAGCGGTTCTTGAGAAGAGAGTCGGTCTTCATCTCGGCGGGATGGATATCTTCGTAAATATTGTGGGAGGACTACGTATCAGCGAACCGGCTGTTGACCTCGGAATTATTACTGCCATAACATCTTCACTGAGAGATATTCCCGTTGGTCCGAATGTCTTTATGTTTGGCGAGGTAGGACTTTCCGGTGAAGTGAGAGCAGTGACCCAGGCTGAAGCACGGCTAAAGGAGGGAGCTGCGATCGGGTTCAAGCGGGCTCTTTTGCCGTCGGGAAATGCGGAAAAAATAAAAAGCAATTGCGGTGTCGAAATCACAGGAGTGAAAACCGTTGAAGAATTTCTTGAGATTATTTTTCATTAGTACCATCATGCTCTTATGCTCATGTGCGGTTCCGGAGGTTAAAGTACCAACGTACGAGGAAATGGATCCGGAAACAGGGTTACATTTGAACGAGTGTATTACCGCTATCGAAGCAGATTTCTCAATAACCTTCCAGAAAGATGGTTCCAGGATGAGAGGAGAGGGCGTATTGACCATTTCGAAAAACGGTGACCTTAACTTGCGAGTTTACTCACTGGGGTTTCTTGCATTCGAACTCACATCGGACTCCGGCATTGTCAGGAGCGCTCCGGTGCTTGACCGGACAAAAAGGGAAATCCTGACCTACGGGTTAAGAGATTGTCTGTTCTGGTGGGATATTGAAGACTATGAAATTGCCGAGGAAGGAAACGCCTTTCTCATACGAAGTTTTCCGCGAAAGCTATGGGTCGATAGCAAGACGATGCTTCCTGTTCAACAATCGGTGCAGCTTGAAGACGACAGGGAGTTATGGTTCTACTATGAAAAGCCAGAGAAGATGGGAGAAGTATGGTACCCGTCCAAAATCAGAATAGAACTGTCCCGGTATACTGTGACCTTAGAGTTCGACGAGATGTTATTTGTAAGTGAGGGGTAGTAGGTGCCCTTTCAGACAATCGCGAATGATTGTTTTTTTCTTTATCTACTCTTGCTGCTGCCTTTCTTTTAGCTGATATGAAGCTCACCAATTATCGGACACATACTAATAACGAATATTATTAACAGTCTCGAAATAGTATGCACATGATTATCAGAAAATCCCTCCTAACCTCCCTTTGCCTTCGCCCGGCGAATCCGCCCGAGTGTGGAAAAGGGAGAATTTACACCTCTTTATAAAAGAGAGGAGCGGGGAGATTTTCCGTCTCAATGTGCATTCTGAAGAAATATCAGGCATTTACAAAGATCAGGGAGATGCTCGCAACCCACAAAGAATTAAGACTGAAAATTGAGGAAATGCAAGAGAAGACTGCTATTATCTACAGTGTCCTATATAATCTCCATGACCTAAATGGGCTTTTACCGCTGCATCATCAACATAGATGGTTTTTCCTTTATGACATATAGCGACTTTATCACTGGATTCGGGAACTGAGACAATAGCACACCCTAAACATGAAATAATTAAAAGACAAATAATAGTTTTTGTAAATAAATTCATGAATGCCTCCTTGTCTACCAAATGAAACTGTTTAGTAACATTTGAACACTATATCATAGTAGCAGATTTTATAGATCCTTACCACAGGAAGGACATCACGGTGGCTATAGGGTGCTGTTTTTTAAGAGTTTCAGGCCAAGTACAGGTTACTACTGAAGAAGCGTATTAGGGCTGAGAACTTTATTCCTTACCGGGTGCCGAACTCTTTTCAGATTGATTGATCAACCTCTCTTTAACTGCCTTGCCTGACGAGGAGACATCCATGATAAGAGAGTAAATAGCAGCCGATATAAGGATAAGGATAAGAAGGAACAGAGTAAACTTTGGTTTTCGATAGAGCAAAAAAAAGAAGACAAGACTTATTATGAGCGCAATCATCGGATTGTCATGTCCAAAAGAGATAACTTGCTCTATTATTCCGTAAAGGTTCAATGCGACATCTCCCAGCCTACAACTTCCTCATTAAACTATACATTTCTTGGGTAGACTTGTAAACTATTCTGTGATTTGTAATCACATATAAATGCATTTATCGGAGGCAAGGTTGTCTGAAAAGTCTTTTGCAGCAACACCTTGTTCATGCTGTGATGCAATTCTTGATTTGCATAAAAATATTACCCGCCGCCTTACTCTTTCTGGTTCTCTTCCTCAATAATTACGAGCGTCAGGCCGCAATCGGAGCACTCTTTGTCACCTGTACCCACGGGGGAACCACAGGCCGGGCACCTACCATGGCTGATCAGTTCGTTGGAAGCCCTTAGCTCCGGATGTATTTCCATGAAGTATTCCGCAATGCGTTCCTGTGCCCTTTCAAGGTTCTCTGAAGATACGATCAACAGGCATTTGGGGCGGCAGCCTTTGTTACATCCGGCATCGGAAGTGACTGTACAAGGGATACCGGCATTGATGAGAACGTTGTACAGTTCACCTAACCACCTCAGGTCGCCCTCCCTGACCACAGCTGCGTTTTCAATGGCCTTTGCCATCAGCCGCTTCTTTTCCTCCTGTGCCTGTCTATGCTCCTCGGGCAAAAGAAGGACTGCGCCGCAATCAGCACATTTCTCGATATGCGGTAGATACTCCAATTCGCAATCAGGACATATCTTATTCCGGTTCATAGTTCGGGATAGGGAAATTAAAATTTATTTTCCGGTTCATTCTACTATATTAGCAAAGCTCGGAACAAATTAGATGCAGAGTATTTTATGGATCCCTTGAAAGGAAGGTATTAAAGGCTGCACGCAGTCCAAGTAATAACAAATGTTATTACTTGTCGACGCGCAACCCGAGGTCAATAGCGACAGTCTCAATGGTAGAGACGTCGATCTTATTCGTCTTAAACAAATAGCCCTCAAGGAGTGCATTGTCACAGACAGTGTTAATTCGCCGTGCGACTCCGCGTGTATATTTATAGATGACTTTAATCGCATCCTCTGAGAAAATATCATCATTATTTCCAGCGACTCTCAGCCTGTGTTTTATGTAATCACCTGTATCTTCTTCGGAAAATGCCTTCAAACTCAACTTTATCGCTACTCTCTGTTTGAGTGGTTCGTCTAACGAGAGAACGTCTTCGAGGTCGGGAAGTCCAAAAAAGACAAAATTGAGCATCTTCCCTTCAGGCATTTCCATATTCAAGAGCCCCCGGAATTCTTCCATGATTTCTCTTGAGTTTAACATCTGGACTTCGTCGATCATGACCACTGCCCGTTTTCCTTCATCATTGATCGCAGAGAGCCTGTTGTAAATCTGGGTGAGGAGCTCAATTCTGTTATCTTTTAAATCCTTAACACCGAGTTGTATGGCAAATTTTCTAAAGAGCCATTCTGTGCTTACCGTTGAATGGACAACGACGAGGAGAGCTGCTTCATACGAGTCTTCATCCAGGTCCTCGAGGAATCTCCTCGCGAGTGTTGTCTTCCCTGTCCCGATTCCACCGATGACAACAGCGAGACCCTTTCTCGTATCGACTGCGTATTTAAGTTTTACGAGTGCATGGGAATGTTGGCGGCTGCTATAGTAGAATCTGCTGTCAACGACATTAGAGAAGGGGTGTTCTTTCAGATTATAATATTCTAAGTAATCCATTAAGAATTATGGTAACGGGTATCAGCAAGTAATACTTGTCAGAGATATGATACCCTGTCTTTTCTCTCTTTGGGCGTTTTCTTTTCAATCTCTGGTTCTGCTACCTTTGCTTTCAGAAAATCTATTTTATCAGAAACAGATCGAAATTTCGAATTCCATCCATAGACCTCTGTGTATAAATCGAACGCCTCTTTTAGGTCGCCATTTTTTTCACAAGCTTCTGCGATATCATATTTCATCGCCCAGTATGACTCGTTCCGGTCCTCCATTTTCTCGATGGCGTTTTTCAAAACTTCTACAGCGAGAGAGTAAAGACCTTTTTCCATGTAACAGATGCCAAGCATATTGGAAGAAGTAACAAACCGCTTTTGATTTTTACGCGATGTCTGGAATTCTCTTATAGCATCGTCAATAAGCCCCATCTCCTTATAGGCTATCCCGAGGTTGTAATGTGTTTCATAATCTTCCTCTTCAAGCTCCTTCTCTATTCCTTTCTTAAATTCAGTAAATATCTCCATGACATCGCTGTCGAGTGAAAGTTCCTGTAAATCTTCTGCTTCGAGAATCTCACCTTCCGGTGCGGGGGGTTCCTGCTGTCTTGCTTCAATATGTTCTAATGGCTCCTCCTTTTCAGCAATCTGGTCCAGCGAGGATAATTTTTGGCTTATGTCGCTGTTTTCAGGAAACTGATCATGTAATTTTGTCAGGACCTCGCGGGCCTCATTTATGAGTCCCTGTTGAGAATAAAAATCAGCCTCAGCAAGTTCCTCATCATAATCTACAGGGGAAGGACCTTCGGGAGACGTAACGGCTGCTTCTGCATGTTCTTCATGAACTGGCGGAGGGGAAATACCGGCGAGTCTTTGGTCATCCGGATCAATTTCTTGTGCTTCCTTGAGAATCTGCCCGCTCCGGAGACTATCACCGGCTTGCTGATAGAGATCATAGAGTGTAAGACATTCTGTAATTGCCTGTTCTTTATCTTTGAGTTCTGCATAGAGGGTTTTTAATCTCATGTGGAGTTCTATGTTTTCAGGGTTTATGTTCCTATACGGTTCAAGAAGGTTTTTCGCATTTTCATGCAGACCATACCTGAGGAATATGTCAGCCTCTACAATTGCTTCATCAATTGTTTTTTCAGAAGCAGATGCGACATAATCCTCTGAAATTTCCCTGTCGATGCTCTCGATCTTCTCTTTCAGGATTTCATTCTCAGGGGTTATCTCGAGAGCATCCCTATAACACTCAATGGCTTCTTTCTTCATCTCCTGAGCTGAGAAGACATCTCCGAGCGCAATAAGCTCATCAGCGACCCGTGATCTCTCATCAAGTTGTCTATAGAGAGATACAAGTCGTTTCCCGGTCTCAATTGGGTCTATATCTTTGAAAGATTCAAGGAGTTGAATAGCATCATCAAAACGCTTATTAAGGATCATTTCGTCAAGAACTGGAAGATACTGGGTCCACGCTTTTTCTTTATCGCCCAGGTGAATATAGAGGTCTCCGAAAAGCCTTCTTGCATTGACGTTCGTTGGATCTGTTTCAACAACCTTCACGAGATGCTCTTTTGCTTCATCGACTTTACCGGTCGTTATACAGAGCTGGGCATATCTGAGATGGATTTCAGTATCATCAGGGAACAAACTGCTCGCTTCCTTTATCTGCTCAATTGCCTGATCGAGTTTCCCTGTTCGCCCATAGAGATCGTTCAACCCGATAATAGCATCTTTCAGTAAAGGTTCGATATCGAGAGCTTTCCTGTAATAATCCATTGCCTTTTCTAAATCGTCTTTCTCAGAGAAAAGCATTGCCAGCTGCAAATACTGTTGCGATGACTCCTTCGAGAGGCCTTCTTTTGCATATATTTCCGCAACCTTGATTCTCAACGGGATATTTGATGGAGAGATTTTGAGTATCTTTTCGTATATCTCAAGGAGCTTTTCTTTTTTACCCTCTTTAGAAAAGCTGTCAGCACTTGCAAGGTAATATTTTATGGCATCGGTGGTGAGCCCTTTCTCCTCATTGAGTTCCCCCAGTGAGAGGAGCGACTCAGCATCCGACGACTTGATATTCAAGATTTTTTTGTATAATGCGAGTGCTTTGAGGGAAAAACCCTCATGTCTGAAAAAGTTTGCAGCTTTATGGAACGAGGTGATAGCACTGGTTTTGTCACCACTTTTAAGGTATAAATCGCCGAGTGTATTATAGGAAGAAGCATCAGGATAGTCTTTGACGAGTTTCTCCCACTCGGCAATAGCTTTATCGATCTGTCCCTTAGCAAGATATTTTTTTGATTCTTTGATAATTGTTGATTTATCAGACATTTGCGTATCTTTTACATTATCATACTTGCGAAAACCTTTCAACAGAACGCACGCAGGGATATATCAGTATATAAGCTTGTTTATCATAATAACACAATATTACTTATAAATAAGGGTATAAAGACAAGTGTCCGGAAAACAATATGTCATACGAGATGAACCTCGCCCGGATTTTAATGCCCTGCACCGTTCTATGGCTTTCATGACCCTAATAAATTCTAAAACCTCAAGTAAAAAATAGTATACTAAACTACGATGAGATTAAGCATATTCTCGCGACTTATTATCGGCTATTTGGCTGTATTTCTTCCGGTTATGGCCGTCAGCGCATATACAATTTTTCAGTTACGCCAATTCAATAATATTAACCGTTCCATTACGGATATCGACAATCATATCATTGAATATGTGAACAAACTTTCAGATTCCTTTCTTTCGCAGATTCAACATGAGAGGAAATATATAATAATAAAGGACGACGCACTTTACGATCAGTTTCTGTTTGCTGAAAAGGACTTCATACAATATTTTGAAAGTTTGGCATCATTGGTGGACACACGCCGTAAGAAGGATTTGTTGATTAAGATAAGGGATTACTACAGCCGGTACATATCCCTGTTTAATGAAGAAATAGAATTTGTCAGGGCCAATAATAGCTATTCTCAAAGCTGGTATAAACAAGAAAAGGAAAAGGCCGTGGATGGGATAATGGAAGGGCTGAAAAAATTGAAGATCTATACTGAGCAGGATACCTATGAAAAAATAAAGGGACTTGGAGAGACCGGAGCCAAAGCCCATAGCGTAGCTATGGTAATGATCATAATCTCGCTGCTTTTCGGGATAGTTGTATCTATCTTTATTACCAAGAGCATAACAAAACCCCTTGCTGTCATGAAGAAAAAAACACGTGACATTGCGAGCGGAGATTTTGATGAAAACTTAAGCATTTCATCTCCTCCGGAAATAAAAGATTTATCACAGGACTTTAATATCATGTGTAACAAACTAAAAGAGATGGATAAGATGAAGTCTGATTTTTTCTCGTTGATGGCCCATGAGCTACGTACCCCCCTTACCTCTATTAAAGAAGGAACAAATCTCCTGTTGGAAGGCATAGGAGGAGAAGTTCAGGACAAACAAAAAAAACTTTTGAGAATTATAACCGAGGAGAGCAACCGTCTGATTGATCTGGTTAATTCATTGCTGGATCTCTCCAAAATGGAAACAGGGATGATGTCCTTCAATTTCACAGATTCAGATATCCACCCCTTGATAAATAAAGTTATTGCCGGGGTGGAACCATTGGCAGTGGCTAAAAATATCAGCCTGAAAGTGGATATTGCCAAGGATTTGCCGGTTATTAAGATGGATAACGAAAGAATTCTTCAGGTACTGCTGAATCTGATAGGCAATGCTGTGAAGTTCACACCGGGTGGTGGTAAGATAACTGTATCTGCAAGAGCTGTGGGGCAGGAGGTCTGGGTATCTGTAACGGACACAGGACCCGGTATCCCAAAAGAAAATTTAAATACGATTTTTGATAAATTCAAGCAGACGACAATAACAGGGTATAATAAAATCAAGGGAACCGGTCTGGGCTTAGCTGTAGTTAAACATATTATAATCGCACATGGAGGTAGGGTTTGGGTAGAAAGCGAAGTAGGTCATGGAAGTACATTTATATTTTCATTGCCGGTCTGATTTCTCTTTTTCTGACAGGGTGCGTGATATCAAAGAATATAAAAAAAATACAGGAAGATAAAGAAGCATCCGGACATCTGTTGAAAGCTGAAGAACTCCTTGCACGTGGGGATTACGAGGGTTCTTTAAAAGAAAACAAGAAAGTTCTTTCCCTCGGTGACAATAAACCACCTGCTGATGAAGCCCTTTTCAATATGGGACTTATTTACTCCCATTATGGATATCAAAAAAAGGACTATAAAGAATCTTTAAACTTATTCAAAAAGCTGGTAAGGGATTTTCCCGGTAGCCCCCTGGTTGTGCAGGCAAAAATATGGATAGGTGTTCTCGAAGTAATCGAGAAAACAAAACAGGTGGATATCGAGATAGAAGAGAAAAAGAAGGAACTTGCCAGATAGGAAAGGAAATGTCTTCAGGAAAAATACTGGTGGTGGATGATGACAGCAACCTCCTTGAGCTGATAAAGATGAGGCTTGAATCGGCAGGCTACCGGGCAGCTACGGCAACAAAAGGAAAAGAGGCGGTGGATGCAGTAAAAAGCCGGGTTTTTGACCTTTCCATTGTTGACCTCCAGCTTGAAGACCAAAGCGGCATATCCCTTATGGAGGAACTGCATTTGATAAATCCTGAGATGCCCGTTATTATCCTTACTGCCTACGGAAGCATAGAAAGTGCAGTGGAAGCAATGAAAAGAGGGGCATTTAATTATCTTACCAAGCCTTTCAATTCGCAGGAACTGCTTTCACAGATAGAAAAGGCACTGGAGGGCTACAGGATCGCCTCTGAGATAAAAGAATTAAAGGTGCTTCTGGAGGAGAAGATAGACTCCTCGAGTATTGTGGCAAAAAGCGAAAAAATGCGGGAGGTATTGGAGCAAGTATCACGCATTGCCAAGACTGAATCCACAGTCTATATACATGGTGAAAGCGGCACGGGCAAAGAGCTCATTGCAAGGACAATCCATATTGCCAGCGAAAGAAGGGACAAACCATTCATTGCCATAAACTGTGCAGCAATACCTGAGACCCTCCTTGAAAGCGAGTTCTTCGGACATGAAAAAGGTGCGTTCACGGGAGCTATCAGGAGTTCAAAGGGCATATTCTCTAAGGCACATGAAGGTACAATATTTTTAGATGAGATTAGTGACATGCCTCTTTTGCTTCAAGCAAAACTGCTAAGGGTGCTTCAGGAAAGACAGTTTTATCCTCTCGGAAGCGAAAAGCCTGTAGAGGTGAACGTCAGGGTAATCGTAGCCACCAATAAAGACCTGGATGCAGAGGTAAAGAAGGGCACCTTCAGGGAGGACCTCTTTTACAGGATCCATGTCATACCGATCCATCTGCCGCCTTTAAGGGAAAGGAAGGAGGATATCCCCCATCTTACAGAATACTTTATAAAAAAATTCAGCAGGCAGATGAAAAATGAGGTGAAGGGTATTACGACAGGTGCAATACAAAAACTCATGCTTTATGACTGGCCGGGCAATATACGTGAACTGGAAAATACGGTTGAGTATGCAATGGCCATGTCCCATCAGGAGTTTATTGAAGAAGATATCATTCTACAGACAAAGGATGTCCTGGACAAGCTGCATCCTCTTAAAGAGGCCCGGGATGCCTTCGAAAAAGGTTATCTCATCAATCTCCTCGAAATCACAAAAGGTAATGTAAGCAAGTCTGCAGAACTGGCAGGAAAATATAGGGCTGATTTTTACAATCTTCTGAAAAAGCATAATATCAAACCTGAGGATTTTAAAAATAGCTGAACTGTTGTGTCTCCTCTTTTCATCCGCTGTATGGAATTTCATACACGCAATTAACATTAAGTCTCCACTACACTAATACCGTATTACCCAAACTTTGGGAGCCCTGTCGGTGTATGAATATTCATACACCTGATCTTTTTTCAAAAGTCATAAGCCATAGTTGTCAAAGAATAAAATGCTTTTATTATCAGGCTTTTAATAAACATGGTGTCCTTCTGGCATGCCCTTTGCTGTTCTTTAATATTATGGTGAAAAAAATTAGAAACCCGGGAATGGAGAAGAGTTGGGGAAGCATAAAGGATGCTAAGGAAAACCTTATAGTCCTCGGTAGGAGAAGGTATTTGTAAAGAGAGGGTTTATGAAAAAAAGTATGGTAATGGCTCTGGCCGGGGTTGCATTCATTGGGACAGCTTATTTATTGTATACGGAAAAAACATCAGCAGAAGAGAGTGCTCATATAGGCATAAGCTTGCCTCTGCCAGCCGTAGTGATTTCGGAGCCTCCCACAGTAGTTTTGATTTCCGGCACGCCTGTTTATTATGCACCGGATGTTGGAATTGACCTCTTCTTTTATTCCGGCTGTTGGTACAGGAAACACAACGATCACTGGTACAGAGCAACCTACTACAATGGCCCTTGGATATGTTTGCCTGCTCACAGGGTCCCTGCGGTTTTTGTCCGGCTTCCGGCCGATTATTGCAACGTTCCGCCCGGACATCAGAGAATTACCTATGACAAGCTCAAGAAACAATGGAAGAAGCTGGAAAAGGAGCACTTTGGGAAAGGAAATTTCAATAAGAAAATAACGCAGCAGCATAAAGAGGAGGTTAATCCTTGAGGAAGAGGATCTTCTGTATTTATGCAGCGTTATTTCTGCGGGGTCATCGGAAATGAGGTAGCAGGATTTTTTATAAGTGCATTATGTCTGCCTTCCTACCCCTCCCCCCCTAAAGGGAGGGTCTCAATAAGACCCTCCCTTTTTTTAGAAGATCCTGATTGATTAAGCATATTTTTTTGTTGTAAAGGAGACTATTGTATGTGGGCGAATAAAATTTCTCAGGTATTAATTGCTGTTCTGTTTATTTTCAGCATCATGATGTTTGGTTTTCCCGGCCAATCCCCGGCTGTCGCCAGATTCGACGTCAAAAAGGAGAGTAATCATTATTCAGTAAATCGCAAGGATGATATTTCAAAGATTCTATCTGTCCTGGAAAAAAAGACAGGAGATCAGAAATTAGTAGAAAAGGCAAAAGATAAATTATTTACCTTGAGTAGACGAGAAATACAGTTAATAACTTCGCTTTGCGAGCGAATTTCTCACGATAGTTATTCAGCAGGTGCGGATATTGCTTTCCTTTTGATTATTACTTTAATTATTTTTTCCTGAATTTAATAACAGAATTCCTCGAAGCTCAGCTTCGGGGTGTCCAATTATGCCCTCCCCCCTCAAGGGAGGGGAAGGTTAAGTGCGGGGTAGTTCATTTGAAAAATTTCATGAATGGTTCATTACGTATTTTATATCATATAGTTGTAATTATCCTGAGTGCGGCAATAGCCTTGTCGCTTCCCTATACCGCCGGCTTTATCGCAAAGAAATTTCTGGACTTTTGGTCTCTCATAGAGAACGAAAAGATATTCCTTGTATCCATAGAAATAGTCTGTGCAATGTTGCTCATTTTTATATTCAATTATCTTGGAAGAAGCTGGAAGAACAGGAAGCTTGCAAATACAGCCAAGAGGGCTGGCTTATCCATTGCACCTTCCGGTAAGGGGCTTTTTACACAGAAAAGATTCAAGAGGTTCAAAGAAAAGCAAGGAATTGCAAGGGATATGATGGTAATAGGCTCAACAGGTTCCCGGACCTTTGTAGATCCAAAGGGAGACCTGCATGAGGTCATAAAGAACTGCCGTGAGGCAAAGATAATGCTTCTAAATCCCAATAGTGAAGGTGCAAGCATACGCGCATCAGGTATACCTGAACCTGATATAACCACAGATCACTTCAAGGAGCAGATAAAGAAGAGCATAGACTTCCTTAAAAAGCTTAACGATGTTCGTAGAAATGTGAAAATGAAGCTCTACATTGACGTACCTTTTTTAAAACTGACTATCCTGGGCGACTATATCTGGGTACAGCACTATCACGCAGGTCTGGATGTACGGGTTATGCCGGAATATGTATTTGAACATAGCCGGAATTCAAGCGGCTTTTATACCCTTTTTTATCAATATTTTATGAGCAGATGGAATGATCCAGGAATACCAGAATATGACTTTGATACAGAAGAACTCGTTTACAGAAATAAAACCGGTAATGAGATAAAAAGGGAAAAATTTACGTTAACACGTGATGATGGCTTTCTTGCATCAACAAATTAAAGTAAAAAGAGAAAAAATTTAAGAACAGGCAAATAAATCAGGGAACTTATCTGCTTTTAAGGAGATAAATTATTAATCTTTACAACTTTTATAATGTATGCTACTTATTGGTAAACCATAAAAGGAGGATTGTTATGCGTATGTTGCTTGTCTTTTTCAGTCTGATCATCTTATTGCAGAGCAGTCTGGTACCTAAGTCTGAAGCTTCAGTGGAATTAGGGATATCCATAGGGGATGAAGGATTAAGAAGTTTTTATCTTGCGGTTGGAGACTACTACAGGGTGCCGCAAAGAGATGTAATAATCGTAAGTGAAAGAGGTATCCCCTACGAGGAAATTCCGGTTGTCTTTTTTCTTGCCGGCAGAGCGCGTGTTGCACCTGAAGTCGTTATGGACTTAAGACTCAGGGGCATGTCATGGATGGATATAACACTTCATTTCGGCCTGACCCCTGAAATATATTACGTGCCTGTTAGAGTAGGGCCACCTTATGGGAAGGCATACGGCTATTATATGAATAAGCCTAAAAAGGAATGGAAAAAGATGATTTTTAAGGATAGTGACATCATAAACCTCGTGAATCTCACGTTTATATCCGAGCACTATAAACATTTACCCCGGGAAGTAATAAAGATGAGAGAGAAGGGTAAAAACTTTTTAACAATTAATGATGAAATTAAAAAAGGGAAGAAAGAGAATAAGGTGAGAGACAAAAGACAGGATCAGGATAAAGAAAAACATAAGGGCAAAGGCAAAGTTAAAAAATAATTACTGTCAGGATATCCAAAGGGTAAGGAGAAAGCAACTATCGAGATATGGAAAAGCCTTGAAGCGATTCTATTGACAATAATACTGTAATTTTATTAACCTATTAGTCTTAAAAATATTCAGGAAGGTGTCCAGATGAAGACTCTATTTGCAAGGAGAGATGATGTTGAACGGAAATGGTATCTTGTTGACGCACAGGATGCTGTTCTCGGGAGACTCGCTGTCAAGATAGCGAATCACCTGCGTGGTAAAAACAAACCGATTTTTACCCCCCACGCTGATACAGGAGATTTTGTCGTCGTCATCAATGCGGAAAAGGTGAGACTGACAGGCAAGAAACTTGATCAAAAGGTGTATTACAGCCATTCAGGGTATCCTGGTGGTATAAAGGCTGAGACTGCAAGGGAGCGTCTCAAGCGGGTCCCTGAAAAGGTTATTGTTGACGCAGTATGGGGGATGCTCCCCAAGGGACGGCTTGGCAGGTCCATAATAAAAAAGCTTAAAGTATACAGAGGACCAGACCATCCTCATGAAGCACAGAAACCAGAGGTCTTGTCACGCTAAGGAAACCGGCGGGACCCTTGCCTCGTAAGGAGTAGATATGACAGATATTAAATATCACGCAACAGGAAGAAGAAAGACATCTGTTGCACAGGTAAGTATTTCACAGGGTAACGGTAAGATTGTTGTTAATAACAAGCCTGTTGATACCTATTTCCCAAGGGAAACATTACGTATGATGATCCGTCAGCCGATCGAGCTAGTCGGTATGACGGGGAAATGTGATGTTCATATAAAAGTTTCAGGGGGAGGCCTCTCCGGCCAGGCCGGAGCGGTAAGGCATGGTATCTCGCGGGCTATTATTAACATGGATAATGACCTTCGCTCGAGACTGAAGAAGGAAGGATTTCTTACCCGGGACCCGAGAGAGAAAGAGAGAAAGAAATACGGCCAGAAAGGCGCACGCAAAAGATTCCAGTTCTCAAAGAGATAAATCAAGCGTGATTCGTGTTTTCATTTGTGGTGGCAGTGGCTACACAGGATGCGAATTACTCCGCATCCTTTCAAATCACCCGCATGTCGTAGTTACAGGGGTTACGTCGGAAAGATCTGCCGGCAGGTCTGTTGTTGAACTCTTTCCGAACCTCCGTCCATACGAGAACCTCATCTATGAGCCGTTACAGGTTGAAAATATTATTGACAAGGCCGAGGTATTCTTCATGGCACTTCCTCATGCAAAATCTCAAACAGCTGTACACAGTATTTTTCATGAGGCTAAAACGGTTATTGACCTTTCCGCTGATTACCGGTTGCGCGATGTGAAGGTATATGAAGAATGGTACAGGGTCCCTCACAGATATAAAACAACGTTAAAAAAGGCGGTTTATGGATTACCGGAAATATACGCGAAACAGATTGCAGAGGCACGCCTCGTAGCCAATCCAGGCTGTTACCCAACCGGTGCTATTCTCGGGTTGTATCCTGCACTGAAGAATAAACTCATCGACACTGATACAATCGTTATCGATTCTACTTCCGGAGTAAGCGGTGCAGGGAGGACATCGGATATAAGATTTTCACATTGCGAAGTACATGAGGGCTTCAAGGCCTATGCTGTAACAACCCACAGACATACGCCTGAAATAGAGCAGGAGCTTTCTGCTATAGCGAAGAAGGATATTAAGGTGAACTTCACGCCACACCTGGCACCTTTTGACAGAGGAATCCTCACAACAATATATGCACGGCTCAGGAAAGACATCGGTACCGAGAAAATTCTTGATATGTATAAAAGGTTATATGCTGGACAGATGTTTACACGGGTACTGAATAGAGGGGCATTCCCGGATGTCAAGAATGTGCGGGGTACGAATCTTTGCGAAATAGGACTTACCGTTAATAAGATAACAAAGACATTGATTATTGTTACTGCGATAGATAATCTTACGAAAGGCGCATCCGGTCAGGCTGTCCATAACATGAACCTCATGCTGGGATTCGATGAAATGACAGCGCTTGATTTGGTTGCCTTGCATCCATGACTATTGTCATAAGCATGCAATACGATGCCTTATCGGCAGTAAGGCGTAGATATTTTTCCAAAAAATGCAATTGATTGTTGAATGGGGGGCAAAGCCGCCTTCGAAGTCTTTTAATTTCAATCCCGACTTTTGTCGGTACAAAAGACTTTTCAGACAACATTGCCCCCGATAAATGCATTTTACGTGTTAACAGACTCTGAATAATGTCTGTTCAATTATGAGATCCTTAATAACCCACGCCTGTCAAGACGGGCGTGATTACAGAGCATGAGAATGGTTCCAAAAGGTTTCCTGTTTTCCACAGTTGACGCTGCGATAAAAAAGCCGGGCAGAAAAGACCTTGCCCTTATAGTTTCTCAAAAAGAAGCTGCCATTGCCGGTATGTTTACAACGAATAGAGTTAAGGCCGCACCTGTGAAACTTGATATGGAAAAAATACGATCAGGCAGGGCACAGGCTATTATTGTGAACAGCGGAAACGCAAATGCATGCACAGGGGAAAATGGTATGCAGGATGCTCGTGAGATTATAAGCCTGGTAGCCGGTGCTTTAATGGTAAAACCTTCTCACGTCTATGTCTGTTCAACAGGGGTGATAGGGGTACCTCTCCCCATGAATCGTATAAGACCAAAGATTTCCAAACTCATGCTTGGTCTCGGAAAGTCTACCGTTGAAGATGTTGCAAAAGCCATCATGACAACTGATACGTTTCCAAAGATTGTTACAAGGAAGATAAAAATCGGGGGGAGGACAGGCACCCTTACCGGTATATGTAAGGGTGCCGGGATGATATGCCCGCAAATGGCTACCATGCTCTGCTTCATCATGACAGATATAGCAGTCAGACAGAAAACGTTGAATAAAACATTGCAGGGCACGATAAACAATTCTTTTAATAGAATAACCGTTGATGGAGATAGATCAACGAACGATACTGTTCTTATTATGGCAAATGGAATGATAGGAAATAAGCATATTAATGAAAAATCAGCGTCATATCGTTTATTCAACAAAGCTCTCAATGATATTACATATGAACTATCGAGGATGATTGTTAAGGATGGAGAAGGAGCAACAAAACTTATCGAGATACAGGTACGAGGGGCAAAAAATGAAAAGGACGCCCGAAAAGCAGCCTTTGCAGTGGCAAACTCCAGCCTTGTCAAAACAGCCTTATATGGTAATGACGTAAACTGGGGGCGCATCATGGCAGCCCTTGGGTATTCAGGCATTGCTCTCAGGGAGGAAAGAACAGATATTTACTTTGGTAAGATTGCGATTGTCAAAAAAGGAACGGGTACGGGAAGAGAGAGCAAGGCGAGCAATGTCATAAAGCGAAAAGAGTTTACTATACTGATTGACCTGAATATCGGCAAGGCTTCTGCAAAAGTTCTTACCTGTGATCTTACCGAAGACTACGTCAGGATAAACGCCTCCTATATGACGTAGAAGTTACCGGGATAGTTAAAAAAGATATTTATTCTATTCGCGGATATACTACAAATATAACTTGACAAATGTTTCTAAACAATGGTATTTAAACATGTACCTCGTTATCTCCCCTAATACTGCTGTCCACCTCCCACGGGCAGCAGTATTTTTTTGGGGAGCAATTCAGATTGCTATCAGGTCATAATTTCTGCTCCCTAACCCGAGTCGCTCCGCTTCTTCTATCTGTAGCCAGTAAGGCTTATTCGAGAGCCTGAAGAGAATATCTTCGCCTCGTTCAATAGACTTTTCATCGCTTGCCGATTGTGGTAAAGGGTGAGCCTTGAGGAGCAAATCTACACTCGCCTGTTCTATTGAAACGATATCATCTGATATGAGGATGCCCTGATCCTGTATGGCAGGAACGTCAGCGGCCGGCATACAATCGCATTCGGGCTGTATCTCTGTAAGGAAATTGATATAGACAACTTTATCAGGCTGAAACGTACTGAGAACCGTTTTCGCAGATTCTGCGAGAGCACGCATGAACCGTTCGTCGTCACCGGGTAAGGAAAGTGCATCTGATGGGCAAACACGTGTACACCGTCCGCATCTCCAGCATTCTTCCTCGTCGTATGAGAATAGTTCATTATCAAACTTAATAGACTCAAGAGGACATATCTCCTGACACTGATAACATAGTTCACACCGGTCTTTATGCCAGATCAATTTCCCTTTTCCTATTGTATGCATTGCACCTCTCCCGCACTTCCAGCCACAATCTCTATGCCTTGAACTGACACCGCCCATCGCAATGTTTTTTATCGCTCCCCCAATCCCTGCCTGAATATGTCCTTTCACATGTGAGCACACAACCATTGCCGGAACATCATGTATGACGCTTGCCACAGCCAGATCAGAGAGGATTTCAACCCCTTTAAGCATGATACTGTCATTTCCGTAGAGTCCGTCAGCGAGCACAACCGGTGCCCCGACGGAAAGGTGATTTATTCCGTTCTGGTTTGCGATTTCAAGATAATCGAGGCCCTTAATCCTTACTGTATCTGTGACAAAGGGTTTTGCCCCGTGATTTTTCAATGCATCGACAATCTTTCTCAGAAAAACAGGTCGCACGATTCTATGCGCACCTTCGGAACCGAAATGCGTTTTTACAGCGACCCACTCTTTTGGCTCAAAATATTTTGACAGGTTAAACAGTTTCAGGAGCCTTTCCAGCTTGCCGGGCATGCTGTCATCGTATTTCCACTTCAGCGCCCGTGCGGAAGAAAAATATACCTTTGACATACTCATTCCCCCTGTTTAATTAAATTTTCAGTACCCCTTAGTCTCTGCTGCGGGGAATCCATATATTCCCCTAACCCTTGATGGTCTACAACACATCGAGGGAAGGGTGGGGGTGTGATGAAAGATATTTTCAACACCCTCCCCAAAATCCGATCCTCTCCCCGGCGAGTCTTTGACCGTCAATAGAGGGGAGATTTTATGATATCCCGCCGTCTCTCCGGCGGGAAAGTTCATTAGTAATGTTAAAAAACAGTTGTAAATAAATTTAATTATATCAGTTTTCAAGTACTCCAGCGCACCGCGTTTGAATTTGGTATAACATATTTGTAAAATGATGCTTAAAAAAGGAAGAGGGTGGCCATGTATATACTCGAAAACATTACCATGTATGAGTTTAAGCAGTATCTCAGGAAGACGAAGACCATCGTCTTCCCTTTCGGGACAATTGAGGAGCACGGGAGACACCTTCCCCTGCATACCGATGCTTTTATCATTCAGGAATGCCTTAAAAGGGCAGCGGAATCAAGGAAGTTTTTTCTTGCCCCGGTTGTATATTACGGTGTATGTACGACTACCAAGGATCATCCCGGGACGATCAGTATTTCTCCCGAGACATTAAGAAGACTTTCACTTGACCTTGTGACCGAAGCATACAAGAAGGGATTGAGGAATTTTATACTCATTTCAGGTCATGGTGGCAGTCTCCACATGGCGGCTTTGAAGGAAACAGCAGAGGCACTTGTGGAAAAACTTGAGAGGATAAAGATAGCGGTTTTGTCACCATATGATGTGTTATGGAAAGAATTGTCGGAGATAGCGGAAACACCGCATGATTCACACGCAGGTGAACTTGAGACATCGGTCATGCTGTACCTTGCTCCGGAACTAGTCAAGGGTAGGTCTCCTGAAGAATACCCGAAGATTCCAAAACCACTCACAGTAAAAGATAAAATAAAATACTGGCCCGGGGGGGTATGGGGAAACCCGAACAAGGCCAATGCTGAAAAGGGGAAAAAGGCGATAAAACTGATTACGGAAAATATTATCGAGCTCCTCGATCAGATAGAGAAACAGCAATAATTGGGATTGAAGATTTCATTTCATATTTAATTATTCAACTCCAGAAAATGTTGACAGAGCATTGGTATTCTGGTATAAATTGAACTTAAATAAGAAGTCTTTGTAGGTCAATAAACAAGCCGCTATTCCCGGGAGTAAAAGGGTGAATAGTTGGGCTGTTATTTTGAATGATCCTTACCGGAATACTGACTTTTTTATGTAACATTCTCTTCTTTCTTAAAAATAACTGAGGGAAGTTGAAAAATGGGTAGCTTCAGGAATTCATGCACTTTTGTCTCTCCGTTTGTATACCAGATATATACTTACCGTGTTCAGAGAAACAGCTACAGAGGAAGAAATCAGGAAGCTTCTATTGCAAGTGCACGCAAGGATTATCAGTGGTCCAAGCAGCTCAGGGCTCTATGTGATCGAAGTAGCGTCCCGCCGGGAGGAGGTTGACAAGAGCCTGAGTATTCTTCAGAGCGATAAATAGTGGAGGTCGCGGAGAAGTTTAAACTTTACAGGAGGGGGCAGATGAGAGCGGGGGCTATTATTTTCGGACTTGTTTATTTGATGTTTCTTTACTCTACCGCGCATGCAGAAGAACAGAAACCTTCAGAAGAAGGGATTTATGCGATCATGCCGGCAGAAAATGAAGAGGTGGTAGCAAAAAAACCGGATATAAAGATCGGCTTTTCCATACCGGTTGTACCGGATACATTGGTAGTGCTTCTTGACGGCACCGATGTCACACAACTGGTGACAGCAACAGACCGGGGATTCGAGTTTACCCCTTTTCAGGTGCTTGCTGCGGGAACCCATACGCTCAGCATAACCGTTGAAGACAGCGAAGGGAAGCAGATGCAGAAGAGCATAACGTTTTCGAACCGGCACAGTGATGCATTTGAAGAAGCATATACAGACAATGAGGCATCCGTAAACTACGAGGCGGTTATTAAGAAACCGGATGAAGCAACGTATCTCCCCTATTCCAAGGTCGAAGGCAACATCAGGTCAGACACAAAGATCAGGGAGAACGGGTGGAACCTTGGCTTCCATACCAATGTGAGATACCTTGACCAGAGTCTCCCGGTAGGCGAGCCTTTACGGAAAGGGTTCACTGTTGCAAACTGGATTTTTACCGGTTCCTATATAAAAGATTCATTAAAGTTCAATGCGGGCATTGGCGATGTTCAGATCAATGAGTCGCAATACACAGTATACGGACTTGCCAGGAGAGGCGGGGTTATGGGATTTGAATACGGAGATGTCCAGGTGAATGCCTTCAGCGTTAAAAGCGAACAGGCTTACGGACTTCACGGGATAGGCATTGAAAGTAGCACATCAGACCATATCATGGGTGTCTCTGGAGGGATGAGATTATTCGATAGGAAAATGGAATTCAGGACTATCTACACAACAGGCGGAGAACCGGGTAGCTCATTTGGCATCTCGACGGTTTCAGGCAAGAAAAAGGGAGACGTAATCGGATTCTTGCTCAAATCCGATTTTTTCGAGAACGAAATGACGACCGAATTCGAGACTGCCTTCTCAAAATACGACCCTGATGACTCCGATGAATTTGGAAGCGAAAGTGATATGGCAATAAGGCTGCAAATCGGTGGATCTTTGAACTGGTACAATTACAGTGCCGTGTATGAATACATCGGGAGGGATTATGCGGTTGTGGGTAACCAGATGATCCAGAGAGACAAGCAGGGTGTCAACATCATGAACGGGATGAATCTTTATCCCCACGCGCTCAACATTGGTTTCTCATGGTACCACGACAATGTGGAGGGTGACAGACTCTTCCCGCGTATTGTAAATTATACCTATAATATCGATTACTCCTTCAGCGGAATACCCAATCTTCCCCTTGGTATAAACTACCAGAAGAGTACACAGGACAGCACGAGAGAACCGGACGGTTCGTTTGAAGTAGAGACAGATATGGATATGATTTCGGGCAGAGTGAATTATTCAAAGGACAGGATCAATATCGGCTTTCAGACAATGTATTCGCTGATAAATGACAAGACACCGGGCAATTTTGATACGACAACGATTACTTACACACTAACGCCTTCCTACTATGTGCCTGGATTTTCATTGGTGCCGTCTTTCTCTCTGAACCAGTCGAAGAACCACGTCTCCCATATCTGGACTGACACATACACAATCACCATGGATATAAGGACAACATTTCTTCGCGAGAGAGCCTCCTTTGATGTCGGAGGTACGTACAACATAATCAAAGGAGACGAAGATACCACAGACAGCAGGACACTGAGCACAAATTTCAGGCTTGCCTACAACATCAAGGGCATTTTAAAAGGTTTCCTGAATCCGATCATCGCGCTCAGGGGTGCGTACACGAAGTTTACGGATAATATATATCCGGATGCAGACAGAGATGAATTTACCCTATTTCTTGTGCTGGCAGCGACAATGCCTTTTTCATTTTAAGGAGGTCACCATGAAAGGAAAGATAACTATATTTATGTGTATGGCCATTATTTTGACAGCCGGGCTCTCATGGGCTATTACATTGAATGTTTCCCCTAATCCAGCGCTGGTTGGACAAAATGTGAACATAAGCGCCACCGCATCCTTTGTGAGTACTCCATGTCCGTTAAGTATCAATTTTGGCGACGGCTTACAGGGATATATTCAAGATTGCACCATAACACCTTGTAACGCAATCACTACGCATACATATACGGCACCGGGAACATACACAATCACCGCAAGCACAGGATGCGGTGCAATACCTCCTGACCCTGTGTCTACTTTACTGTTTGTTCAGTTACCGCCAGTATCTGTAAGTGTTACGCCGGTGCCTTCCTCCTTTCGCATCGCCCGGGGGCAGAGCAGCGCGAAAAGCATCGGTTATCAGTTCAGAGGAACACCGTCATTGAATATAACAATGACTTCAATTGAAGGTATTTTCATGGCAGGGAATGAAAGTATTGGAGCAGTCCCGATTCCACTTACCGTAAATATACAGAATGGTTCGGGATTCGTATCCGATGCTGTCAATATCCCCGTGGCTATTATTAAAAGAGCGATTCAAAGCAATGCTAACACATTCACATATACGAGAACATTCTCGAATTCCCAGATGAGTGTAACAGCCACTGTCTTTTTCACCATTACGACAGAAGCCGGAGCGGATTTCGAACTGAAACGGATTGAGCTTTACTTTGACAACAGGAGGCCGGAGATTACAGTAGAACGTAATTTCTCCAAACTCAGGGCTTATGCTGCCATACGCTTCATTGGCTCAGGCCTGTTGCAGGGATACTGGGAGGTGGATGGCAGACTTATCAGTACCGTTAACCAGCATCTCGTATATGCGAAAGACGTCCTTTTAGAGACGCCTGAAATCCCGCCCCTGCCTACGTTTGACCCGGGGTCGCATATTGTAAGGTTTGTGATCACGAGCCCCGCTACGGCGATACCGTTACCGTCTATTGTCTATTATGTAACGCCAGGTGAAGCAAAGCCCATACCTGTGAAGATAAATCTCATTTCGCCCTTGTATGAAGCCAGTCTTGAGTATACACCTGCAAGCTTTAATTGGGACCCCCTCGACAGCACCGCTGTATATCTGGTCCAGTATTTTGAAAAGCCTGATACAGGGCCTATCTTCTCTGCTTACACGAGAGGATCGTCATATTCGTTACCGCAAACTGTTTTTAATGATGTATTCTCACCCGGGCAGAAATATTACTGGAAGGTTACGGGGTTCAAGGATGAGAAGAATATCAAGGGGGAGAGCGAGATCAGGCCATTTACCTTTCAAAAAAATGGTAAGGAGAGTTATTGAAACTTTCAGTGTGTGAAAAATAAAAGTGTCTACAGGATGAAATTGCAATGATTACATAATTTTTTTCAAAGGCTGAACTTTTTCGCCGCTCATTACTACTCATACTTAAAGGTTATCGGAGTATGTAATATAGTGTAAACCTGTCAGCAACAAACAAGAAAGGTGGCAAAGATGAAAAACAGTCATAGAAAATTCACATCAAGAATCATGAAAGCAATAGTTGGAGTATTGATTTGCACGATGGGACTTCTGCTTTGCCGGGCTGATGGAAGTTTTGCTGCTTCTGCAATAGATACCAAAAAGCAGACTGTTGCACCTTCATCTACCCAGGAGCCGGGCGCAACAGCCCCGTCGCCAACCGCACCTCCTTCGGGCACTATGATGCAACAGGGTCCGTCTAAATGGCTCCCGAGAGTGACTATAGACTATTTTAAAAAGGCCCCTGCGCCAGGCACGAGCACGATGGGTGCAACGGTTGGGGGGACGGCACCTGATTCAATCACAGTAGAGTACGGTGAGAGTATAACGCTTCACTGGGGAATCAAGGCATGCAATGTAAGTCGCACCAGTGTTTCGCTATCTGGAACCGGCATTGACCATTGGGATACAGGTATCGAAAATTCGGATATGCAACAACACACCACTCCTGACGGGTGTACCTACTATAGAGGCGAACGCACAATTACCTTATATAGGACCGGTTCTTATAGAGTAAAAGCCGTAGGAACGCCTTCTAATTTTCGGGCATTTCCTTCCCCGGTTCAGGCAGAGAAGAGTTACTTCGTCAACGTGCCCCTACCTGCTCTTAATATTCGTAAGCCAGAGGTCAATGAAAAT
>Ga0209270_1001958_pt1 | contig 24291 bp, 19 predicted proteins | sample MTBAKSrepl1MetaG_FD_187456 | JGI IMG/M metagenome (GOLD analysis project Ga0209270, IMG submission 187456) | Enrichment culture microbial communities from Arthur Kill intertidal strait, New Jersey, USA, that are MTBE-degrading - MTBE-AKS1... | ecosystem: Environmental > Aquatic > Marine >...
GTCCTGGCATCAGGGTCCTCTACATGTCCGGCCTACGGCCAATGTGATCGCTCATCACGGGGTCCTGAACGAGGGCGTGCAGTTTATTGGAAAGCGTTTACGCCCGACAGTCTGGGCCGGAAGGTGAGAGGGGCGTTGGGAAGTGAAGAGCGGTCGCATTTTCTTTGACGCCCAAGCCCGTTTCCGCTAAATTTTACCCTCAAGAAAGCCAGGAGGCCTTTGGCTGCTGGGCCGGGTGGATCAAGTACCTTTTGGATTTTGCCCATAGAAAAATAGGGAGAAAAGCATGAAACTCACCAGAAGAGAATTTATTGAAAAATCGGCCCAGATTTCAGCTGTGGCCATGGTCGGGGCAATGACCGGCATTGGCTTTATGGCTGGTTGCTCGGATAGCAGCGATAGCGACACCCGCCCTAATTTTCTGTTTTTGATGACTGATCAGCAGCGCATGCCGCCTACAGGTTACAAGCCGGAAGAAGGCCTGTTAGAGGGCATGAAGGAAATTTTGGGATTCAGGCCGTTGTCTGAGGGAAACCCTTATGCCAAATTTTTTCCAGGTTTCATGCGCCTGCGGCAGAACGCCGTGGTCATGCGCACCCATTACACAGCCTCCTCCGCGTGCGTGCCCAGCAGGACCTGCATCATGACCGGTTCCTACACCACGGGTGTGACCCAGACGGACGGCTTGTTCAAAACCGCCGAAACAGTGACCTGGCTGAATCCCGATGGCCCGCCGACCATCGGCGACTGGATGCGGGCGGCCGGCTATTCCACCCATTATTTCGGCAAATGGCATGTCTCCGATCCTAAGGCCCCGGACTATCTGGAGCCCTGGGGCTTTGCCGACTGGGAGAAATCCTCTCCTGAGCCACATGGATCAGATCCCTACAATTTGGGGGTCTATCGGGACGTGGGTTTCGTGGAGAGCGTGGAGGAATTCTTGAGTGGTGAGGCCCGGTCTTCAGACGGCCCGTGGTTCGCCGTGGGTTCTCTGGTCAACCCCCATGATGTCGGGGCCTGGCCGGTGAGTTGGCAGCTTCCCCTGAACGGGGGCGTTGTTCCCTGGACCGCGTATCCGCCTCCACCGCCGAACCCGGTTCAGGGTCAGGAAAGCCTGCCCAATCCCGAGTCGCTCACCGTGCCCCTGAACCCGGACGGATTTCCGCAGGACAACTGCGCCCTGCCGCCCACCTATGACGAGACTTTGACGGACAAGCCCCGCTGCCAGAAGGAGTACGCCCTCAAATACGGTTTGGCCTTCAAGGCCGTATACAACTACAACAAAGTGCCCTCGCCCTATCCCTTCCAATTGCAGGGGAAAGATGCCCAGGCCTGGTCTTTGGCCTACAATCAATTCTATTTTTACTGTATGTATCTGGCTGACCTCCAGCTCAGAAAGATGCTGGCGGCCCTGGACGATAACGGTCTGACCCACAACACCATCGTTATCTTTCTTTCTGACCACGGAGAGATGGGCGGGGCCCACGGCGGCATGATCCAGAAGTGGCACAACGCCTACGAAGAAGCCATCCACGTGCCCATGGTCGTGTCCTCGCCCCTGGTCAATCCCGAGGCCGACACCATGCGCGAAATCGTCCAGCCCACCAGTTCCATTGATTTCGCGCCCACGGTCTTGGGTCTGGCCGGATTCGATCAGAGCCGCATCCGCCTGGGCCTGGAAAAAATTCTCGGCCGGGCCGTCGAGCCCTTTGTGGGCGCCGACCTGTCTCCCCATATCAAGGGTCAAACGAGTGGGCCCATCAACGGTCCGGACGGCTCGCTCAGGGCCGGAGTTCTCTTTGCCACCAGCGACGAGATCACCGAAATCGGCCCCGATCCGGATCCGGAAACCCAGGAAAAATACAATATGTTTCTGGCCAACGTGCGGGAGGCCAAGGCCCAGGGTTATGTAGAGGAAGAGGGCCCGGTGCTCCAGCCGAACAATGTCCACGCCCTGTGCACCGGGGACTGGAAGATCGCCCGCTATCTCGATCCGACCGGGGCTCGGGCCGACGAATGGGAACTCTATTGTCTGACCGGGGATGCCGTGGAACGCAAAAACCTCATGGACTTCCGCACCGGTGAGCTGACCCAAGACGCGTTTGTGCACGGCATGACCAGAGAAGAGCTGGAAACCAAGGCCGCCTGGCTCAAGGCGGAGCTGGACAAACAGGAAACAGCCATGCTGAAATCAGCTTAGCCCTGGTGTTTCCATGTCTGGTTTCCGGGCAACACCGCCGCAAACCTCCGTGCCGGGACTTGCGGCCCGGCAGGGGTTTCATCTCATGGCCAAGCCTGTTGGCCCGGCCTGTAATCTGCGCTGTACCTACTGCTTCTACCGCGAAAAAAAAGCCTTTTTCCCGGACACTTTTGCCCCTGGCCCGAATCCGCGCATGTCGGGCGAGGTTCTTGAGGCCTACATTCGCGAGTTCATTGCCGCTCAGCCCGGCCCTGAGGCGACTTTCGAGTGGCAGGGCGGAGAACCGGCTTTGGCAGGCCTGGATTTTTTTTGCCGGGCCGTGCAATTACAAAAGAAATACGGCCAAGGGAAACGGATCAGCAATTCCTTCCAGACCAACGGAACCCTGCTCGATGACGATTGGTGCGCCTTTTTGGCACGCCACCATTTTCTGGTAGGCCTGAGCCTGGACGGCCCGCCTGCTCTGCACGACGTCTTCAGGGTCGATGCCGGGGGTAATCCCACCTCGGAGCGTGTCCTCTCGGCCTTTCACCGGCTGCGCGAACATCAGGTTGAAGTCAATGTCCTGGCCTGCGTTAACGCCAAGACCTCCCAGGAGCCCCTGGAGGTTTACTGTTTTTTTCGCGACCAGGGCGTGCGCTTTATCCAGTTTATCCCCATTGTCGAACGCATGCCCGACCTCAAGGCCAAGGATTTGGGGCTCAGTCTTGCTGGGCCGCCATCTCTAAAAGGGGATAACGAAAAGCCGGCCCTCATGCCCTGGAGCGTAGATCCTGAGGACTATGGCCAGTTTTTGGCCCGCATTTTTGAAAAGTGGGTGGGAACGGACGTTGGCAAGGTCTTTGTCATGAATTTTGAGTGGACCCTGGGAGCCTTTGCTGGAGCCGGGCCAGGGGTCTGCTACCTCGCCCCCACCTGCGGCCGCAATCTCATCCTGGAGCACAACGGAGACGTTTTTTCCTGCGACCATTTCATGTATCCAGATTTCAGGCTGGGCAACATCCTGACGGACAACCTGGCGGACATGGTCGATTCGGCCTTTCAAGTGCACTTTGGCCAAACCAAAAAAACAGCCCTGCCAGCAACCTGCCTGGCCTGCGAGTTTTTGTTCGCCTGCCACGGCGGCTGCCCCAAGCACCGCTTTGCCTGCACGCCCAAGGGCGAGCCCGGGCTGAACTACCTCTGCCAGGGCTTTCAGCTCTTCTACAGGGCCGCAGCCCCGGCCATGGAGCGCATGGCGGAGTTGCTCAGGCAGGGAGTTCCGGTGGCGAAGATTACTTCTTCCCAGTGATTTCCGGTTAGGTACTTGCATAACAGTTTGAAATATGCTGATTTTCGAAACAAGACCCCGGATTTGGGCATGCCTTAGGCCGATTGGCGATACGTGTCTCGTTCTGTATCTTGATGCGAAGCTCTCTGACCCGTTTTATGCTGACTTTTTCGTTGTGGTGCTTACGGCAATAAACGGCAAGCAGGAGATAGGTGATCAGGCCTGAGAGTATCTGTACCATGAGACCATATTCACTCCTGGCAATCAGATGGTAAACCCGAAGGCGGCGTTTCCACCAACCGAAGAATATCTCTATGTCCCATCTGAGCTTATAAATAAGGGCAATTTGCTCTGCTGTAAGGTCATGACGACTCGTGGCAACCCAGTATTTGACGTTGTTGACAGTGTATTCCACGACTCTAACGGGCTTTTGGGTCTGATTCAATAATTTCCGGGCTTCCTTTCAGCGTTGGCATTGTCAATCGTCATTATTTTTCGTTGGCGAGGATGGGTATGCGCTGTGTTGTCATGAGGTGGTCATGAAGCGGTCAGAAAATTGTAAAAGGGTTAGTGAAGAAGAAAACAGAAACGCGGAACACGGAGTGGAAAAGGCGGATGTGGCATTCTGAACGCCTGTATTTCCATGTGGTTACAACGACAGCCCCATGGAGAAGAAATCTGGACATGAGGATCATTTGTCAATATCATGAAAATATATGAAGCTACTAAGAGATTCTCATTTGTCATGGAGGTTTTTGATGCAAAAAGTATCCTTTTCATTTCCACCTGAAATGATCGATCAACTTGACCGGGAGAGGGGCGAACTCTCTCGCAACCAGTTTGCCTTACGTTTGCTGAGCCGAGCGCTTCGCGAACACCACGAGGAGAGCCTTCATCGGATAACAGCCGAGGTCTACGGCGAAGGATTTTTTGCCTCTGAAGAGGAACAGATGGCCGAGGACTTTTTCGAGCTGGCGCCGGAGCCTGGGCAATGAAGATTGGGGAACGGCAACCGGTAAGAGGTGAAGTCTATCTCTGTGCCTTCGATCCTGCCCTCGGTTCTGAACAGAGAGGCACACGACCGGCTGTGATTGTGGAACGCACGGCTTTTTCCTCTGTCGCAGCCAAGCGATATGTGCTGGTGGTCGCCATCACCACCAGTCCAAAATGTGAGAGGCTTCCCTTCTGTGTCCGCCTCGAGCCTTCAAAAGAAAACGGCCTTGAAAAGCCGAGCTATTTGAATGCAAGTCATATCCATGCCTTTTCCAAGGAGAGGCTTTTGCGAAAAATAGGGAAGCTGACACCCACAGAAACGGCTAATATGGATCACGCTCTTCGCCAGATGCTGGATCTTTAGTAGGAACATGAGAAAATACGCTGGACGAACGGAACCGACTCATGGCGGGCGATGAAGCAGGTTGGCGATTCCAGCGCAACCGAAACGAGCGCAGCCCTGGTCCGTGGTATCAGCTCGTTGCGCCCTGGCAACCCTGGAGCGGGATGTATCGGGAGGGACGGAGATGGAACAGACAATCAGAAAGGGCCAGCGCTACGCCGTGGAAGATTATCTCAAGTGGCCCGAAGAGGAACGACGGGAGATTAGCGACGGCGTTCCGGCTGACCCGAGACATTGATGTCACTTTGGGCGTGAGCGTTGATGAAATGCAAAGGGTCCTCGAAACCGCTGCCGGCATGGGTCTGGACATCATTCCCAAGGACATAGAGGCCTTCATCGCAAGGACCTTCGTTCTGCCTGCAAAAGACAGCGCTACGGGGATACGCGTCGACCTGATCTTTTCTTTTACTCCCTACGAAAAAGAGGCCATTGCGCGGGCCCGGCCCATCCTTTTTGACGATACGCCTGTCATGTTTGCGTCCATGGAAGACGTGATCATTCACAAGATCTTTGCCGGTCGCCCCCGCGACCTGGAAGACGCCGTGACGATACTTGCCAGGAATCCGGTTGTTGATGGGGGCTACGTTCGGAAATGGTTGAGGGAATTCGATCGCACCCTGGAGACAAACGATTTTTCCCGAAAATTTGCAGAACTCTGCGCTCAGGCCGGGCAGTCCGCATAGCGGTTGTGAAACAGGGCGGTCGTCATTGTACGGGAGAACCCCGGCGAGATCGACCTTCTCATGATCGATGTGGTGCTCACCGAGATGAGCGGGAAGGAACTGGCCGGGGAGACATCCAAGATCCGTCCTGGCATCAGGGTCCTCTACATGTCCGGCCTACGGCCAATGTGATCGCTCATCACGGGGTCCTGAACGAGGGCGTGCAGTTTATTGGAAAGCGTTTACGCCCGACAGTCTGGGCCGGAAGGTGACAGGGGCGTTGGGCGTTTACCCCTCCATTCGATGTTGGATGTCCGACGTTCGTGTGGTCATCGATGACAATCGACCCGGCCATCATGTTCTGTGGAAAGAAGTTGCCTATTGACACAATCAGAAAAAATATTAACGCCCGGTCTGTCTCAATTAATGAGAATTGCTGCGGATGGAAATGAGATCTTGACATGGAAATGATTTGGCAATATCCTCCCAAGAGATGTATTTTATGAATGATTTTAAAAGGAAAGCCGCATCTTAAAGGAGCGGCGCGTAAGGGCCTGGCTGGGATGAAGGTCTGACATTGACCCTTTTTCCCATGGAAGTGATCCTTTCTGAAATCTTTGAAAAGGAGCCGGAAAAACAAGGCGATCCTGAAGATGAATCCAGCTGACGCGGATACCCGGAACCCAAATATGTCACGCAAAGCCGCGGAGAGATCATGTTCTTGGTTTAAAACCAATTTCTTCTGTTCTTTGGTGCTCCGTGTGAGTTTATGAATTTAGCGGGTTAAAATTCAAAGGGATTTTCTTGTTCTTCATGAGAGAAGACCTGGAGATAAGGTACTGACATCTCAATGGGGACACGCCGCAGCTAAACCAGATCTCACCTCCAATGCCCTGACGGGCACGCTGCAAAGAAACAGAAGGTCCCATTACCGGATGCGTGTGGTGTGTAGTGACGGTGGTTTGTCTGGCGAGGTCCCTTTGAAGCCTGAGCCAATCTGTCATCCGGCAAATCTGACCGGAAACCGGTCTGAGAAAGAAAAGAAATGAACGACAAGGAACCCTCCATAGAATCACTGGTGTCGGCGGTAGAGGATCTCCAGAGCCAGTTGGCGGATGTCCGGAAGAGCGAGCAGAAGTATCGCCAATGGTTTGAAAATGCCCCCATCTCCCTGTGGGAGCAGGATTATTCGGGGGTCAAGGCCCGGGTTGATGCCATTAAACAACGGCATGGACAGGATCTCGCCGCCTTTTTCCAGGCCCGGCCCGATCTGGTCCGCGAACTGGCCGGTCTCGTCAGGGTGGCGGACGTCAATGAGGCCACGCTGCGGCTCTATAAGGCAAAGAGCAAAGAGGATTTTTTGGCCGGGATCACCAAGGTCTATTCCAGGGAATCTTATGAAGGCTTTGTCGACAATCTCATGGCGGTTGCAGAGGGAAGAACCCGAATGGTGGCGGAGAGGACCCACCTCGCCATGGACGGCGAACTCCTCGACATTGAACTGAACTGGTCCGCGGCCCCGGGTTACGAGGATACCTACGGCCGGGTCCTGGTGAGCATCATCGACATCAGCGAGCGCAAGCGGGCCGAGACGGCCTTGCGGGAAAGCGAGGAAAAGTATCGGCTGATTGCGGACCACATGGCCGACACCGTCTGGATCATGGACATGAACATGCGCTTTACCTATGTCAGCCCGTCTGTGGAGCGCATGTACGGGGTCCCTGTGGAAGAGGTCATGAATAGACCTGTGGCCCTGTCCCTGACCCCTGAGTCGCTCGAGACGGCCCTGAAGGTCTTTGCCGAAGAGATGGCCCTGGAGGTCCAGGGGATCGCAGAGCCTGACAGGGTCCGCATCCTGGAACTGGAAGAATACAAGTCCGACGGATCCACCATATGGGTGGAGACCAGCATGTCGTTTCTAAGGGATGAAAACAACGAACCTGCCGGCGTGTTAGGGGTGAGCCGCGACATTACGGACCGCAAGCGGGCCGAGGCCGAAAGGGATGCCCTGGAGGCGCGAACACGACAACTCCAGAAGGCCGAAAGCCTGGGCCGCATGGCCGGGGCCATCGCCCATCACTTCAATAATCAGCTCCAGGGGGTGATGGGCCATCTGGAGCTGGCCATGATCGAACTCCCCGAGGAAGCAGGATCGGTCGATTCCATAAAAGAGGCAATAAAGGCGGCTCACCGGGCCGCCACCGTCAGCCGGCAGATGCTGGCCTATCTTGGACAGACCCCCAGCCAACGAACAACCCTGGATCTCTCAGAAACCTGCCGCCTGGCGATTCCCCTGCTGCAGGTCGGCATGCCAAAACAGATCGCGCTCAAGACCGAGCTGCCTCTTTCCGGGCCTATCATCCAGGCCAGCGCCAACCAGATAGAACAGGTCGTCGCCAACCTTTTCACCAATGCCTGGGAGGCCATGGCCGGGTCTGGGGGCACGATCTATCTGACGGTCAGGACGGTTTCAAAGGCAGATATTCCCCTGGGCCGGTGTTTCCCTGTTGACTGGCAAATGGATGCGGGGGCGGTTGCCTGCATCGAGGTGAGAGACGACGGCCCCGGGATACCGGAAGAAGACATGGATAAGCTGTTTGATCCCTTTTTCTCCACCAAATTCACAGGCCGGGGTCTGGGTCTTTCCATCGCCCTCGGCATCGTGCGGTCCCACGGCGGGGCCATCGTTGTGGAAAGTCATGGCGGCGGAGGCGGCGCTAACCGTGGGACAGGGGCCGCGGGGGCCAGAACTCGGTCGCGAAACATGGGCAGCAAGGTCCCTTTAACAGGGGGAGATGCGGCCGGGACCTGGAGCGCCTTCCGGGTCTTCCTGCCGCTTTATGTAGAAGCGATCGCCGAACCGGCATAAACAGCCCTTCAGATCCCTGGCCTCACCAGAACCCTTCCTATTTTCTCTTCTCCCCTGCGGCCAGTTGCTCCAGGGTCTCCTCTAACCTTTGAAGCTCCCTTCCGTAGCCCGCCCAGTCTCCCTGACGCAGATGGTCCTTGGCCCTGTGGTAGTGATCCAGGGCCTCGCGACCCAGGCTGGAAGATTCCAGGACCCCTGCAACCGCCGGCACAACCGCTTCCCGGGGTGTGATGTCTCCTCCCAGTACGCGGCTGAGGGCCCTGTCCAGATCCAGCTCCATGGAGATGCGGTTGGAGGATATGGCGATCACCCGTTTGAGTTCCGGGAGGGCTGCGGACTCGTCCCTGCCGGGGGGGGCGGTCTCCTTGCGCATCCGGGTCTTCCCGGATGATGCAGACGGGGTCTCTCCGGCCAGGGTTCCCCTCTTTTCTTCACGTTTGGCCTGCAGATAGATGGGTTCCACATAGATAAATGCGTCGCATACCGGGATGGCCAAAAGATTCCCCCGGATGACCCGGGAGCCCCGCTGGTCCCAGAGACTCAATTGACGGGCGATCTCGGTCTGCTGGTTGATCCGGGCCTCTACCTGCATGGGACCGTACACCAGCTTCTCCTTGGGGAGGTTGTAGACGATCAGGCTTCCATAGTTGGGCAGATCGCTTCGCGCCGCCAGCCACCCGATCATATTGTCCTTTTCAGAAGGGGTGTAGGGGAGCATGAGGAGAAACTCCTCCTTGTCGCCCTGGGGAAGCTTGATGATGATGTAGTAGGGTTCCATCTTCTGCCGGGTGTCGCCGTACAGCTCGTCAGGGATCTGCCAGAGGTCCTCCTGGTTGTAGAAGACCTGGGGGTCCTGCATGTGATACTTGGCATAAGCGATTGCCTGGATATGGAAGAGGTCCTTGGGATAGCGGATGTGCCGTTTGAGATTGTCGGGCATGGCCTCAAAGGGCTTCAGGAGATCCGGAAATATGGCCCCATACACCCTCACAATGGGATCCTTGTCGTCCATCAGGTAAAAGGACACGTCGCCGTTGTAGGCATCGATGGTCACCTTGACCGAATTCCGGATGTAGTTGAGAGGTTCATGCCGGAACGGGGACAAGGACCGAACCGAATAGGGGATCATATCGGATGTGGTATAGGCGTCCAGGATCCAGTAGAGCCTCCCCTCGGAGAGGACCAGGTAGGGGTCCCGGTCGTAGCTCAGAAAAGGCGCCAGGACCCTCGCCCGATTCCGGATGTTCCTGTGGTACATGATCCGGGTTTCAGGGGCGAGATATTCGGTGAAGAGGATCTGGGTGTCCATAAATTCAAAGGCATACAGGGCCCTTCTCAAAAAGGAATTGATCGGCACCCCGCCTTTGCCCTGGTAAGTGGTGTAGACGTTGTTGTCGCCTTTGGGGTAATCGAACTCCTGGGTCCTGGTCTTGACCAGGACATACTGATCGGTTTTTTCTCCATAGTAGATCTCGGGCCGGTCCACATTCAATCCCGGATCAGATACGGGCGGGACATCCTTGATGAAGAGGCGCGGCAGCCCCTCGCTCGTGACCTCGTTCACCGGGCTCGCGGCCAGGCCGTAGCCATGGGTATAGATGAGATGGCGGTTCACCCAGGTGCGGGCCTGGGGGGGTAGCTGATCCACCACCAGCTCCCTTGCCGCCAGCATGAGCTGACGGTACTCGTCATTGTAGTGGTAACGGTCCACGTCCATATTGCTGAAATCGTAGTACAGCCTAATGGCCTGGATTTGACGGTAGGTCTGAAGCAGGGGCCGTTCATCCCAGATCCGGATGTTCTGGATGGTGCTCTTTTCCCTGTTGACCTCTTCAAAGCTCAGGTTGTCTTTGACGTCAAAATTGACCTCCTTGATCCTGTTCAGACCGTAGGCCTTGCGGGTGGCATCGATGTTGTAGGCGATGAACCTGGATTCCTTGGCCAGCTCATTGGGCTTGACCACCACCTTCTGGATTGCCATGGGAAGTACGGCGGTCAGGATCAGGATGCCGGCTCCCCAGACGGCCCCGGCCCCCAGCGTGAACCGGCTACGCGGCCTAAAGGCCTCAAGAAAGAGAAGCAGGCCGAAGACAATGGAAAGCCCGGTCAGGATCCTGAACGCCCAGATTTTGATGTGCACGTCCGTGTAACTGGCGCCGAAGGCAGGCCCCATGGTGGAATACATGAGGCCGTAGATCTTGAGATGGTATCCCCAGGCCATGAGAAGGACAATGACGCCCCCCAGAAAAATCAGGTGCTTTTTGACCGCAGGCGCCACAGTGATCTTGGGGAGCGAAGGGGGTCTTCCCTCCACCTGCTCGATCTCGCCGATGACCTGGAGGGCGCCGTTTTTCAGATACCAGACAATGGTCAGGCCCGCGGCCAGGAGAAAGAGGACCATCAGGCCGCTGCGGATAAAGGCATAAAAAGGGAGGGCAAACACATAAAAGCCAATATCCTTCCCAAAAAGGGGATCTGCCTCGCCAAAGGGCTGGGAATAGAGATACCGGAGGACCATATTCCATTTGTCCGATCCCTTGGATGCAATGACAAAGCTGGCGATCAGGATAAAGGCCAGGAAAAAGAGGTTGAGGGTGCTGGCGGAAAGGCCCATCTGGGAGGCGAAGGGGCTCTCCCCCCTGGCCCCGGCCCCCGGCCCCGGACTGAGCCGCTGAGCGATGACCAGATTGAGGGTGATGATGAGGATCAGACAGAGCCAGACCGCAAAGCCGAACCCGAAGCGGGCGGACAGCATGGTCCAGAACACCGGGGAAAAGCCCAATGTTTTGAACCAGAGCCAGTCCGGGTAGATGGAAACAATAGAAAACAGGGATATGAGAACCAGAATCCCACAACCGATCATCGCCTTTATCTTCACTATTCAATCTCCGTTCGGTTTCGACAGGGCAGTGCATGCAAAGAAGGACCCCTTAGCCGGTTACGATGAATTGGCCGGGTCTCAGCGGCCTTGCATGAGGGCGCCTGTCATCGGGGTTAATCTGTTCAACCGCGGGGCCCCATTCCGGCCGAGGGCCTCTTGCCACCTGGCCATGATACGGCCTGTATGGAGCGGTTCCAGTCCATTCCATCCGAGAAACTCAGGGAGGTCGCGCTCGTTTCCCTGCCGCCACCATTGTCTCAAAATCTGCCCTGCTTCCTCTTGAAACATCCAGTCCGGTCCCAGCCGGTCCGAGAGACACCCCTCTAAAATGCTCTCTCCCAGCCACCCCAGGACGTAATCCAGGCTGTAGAACTCAGGCGCCAGATCAAAGAGATGGCTTTCCGGCTGATAATAGAATCCGGTATAGCGGGCCATCACCTCTGCATAGCGTCGGCCATCCGACAGCGTTCCCTCTTTAAACATCTCATATTCGGCAAGAAATTTTGCGGCATACCGGCGGAACAGGGAAAGGTCTTTGAGGACCTTCAAATGATGAAGCTCTTCAGCAAGCCCCTGGTCAAGGTCCATCCACGCCGTTAGAAAAGGAACGGAAAGGGTGATGTTCTGGGTGAGAAAGGCGAATGCCTCGGACAGGCTGAAGCTGGTGGCCAGGTCCCTGTTGACCATGGAGAGATCGGGAGAGGTGAATGCCGCGGACAGCCCGTGCCCCAGTTCATGCCAAAGGGTCTCCAGGTCGACCCAGCCACCCTCCGGCTTCATGAGGACATAGACCTCGCCGGGCGTCTGAAGGATGAAGCTGATGGCCTGGGCGCTCTTTTCCTCCCCCGTTCCAAGATCCAGGTGCAGGCCGGGGATGGTGTTCAGATCGATGCCCCAGCGATCGAAAAAGGGGGTAAACGCCGTGATTGGCCTGTTTGGAAAAAAGGGGTCCATATGATTCAGACCCAGCATATAGATGGCATCGAATCGCGTCATTTCCCGAAGGGGACGACCGAACCCTTCGCTGCACCAGCGCTCCATGGCAGGGAAATAGATGGGGTCGGTCAAGGGCAAAAAGTCTTTCAGGAAGGCGTAATAGCTGGCATAATCGATCCCCTTTTTTTCACCGCAATAATCCAGATAATTTGCGAATCCCAGATCATTGGCAAGGATCTCCAGGAGGATATTCCAGTAATTGAGGGCAAATGGGGCAAGGAACTTGCAGAGCGGCCCGGTCTCTTTCTGCAGTATCAGCCGGTCCTGATGGGTGCTCTGCTTCTGGCACCAGGGGATGATGTCCCTGAAATAGATCTTGCGGCCGTTCACATGGGCCGATGCCCCCTTCATCCAGGTCCGCATTTCCGTTTCATGGGGGAAGAGGGAGCGCTGAAGATAGTGATCGATGAGGGCGTGTCGAAGGCGGATCTTAGCCTGTGTGTCGGGCATCTGATCGATCTGGGCAAGGGTCTTGAGATGGATGAAGTCGCCATAGGAATCATAAAGGTCGTATAGTTTGAACGGCGGAGGCGTCCCCTTCCACATGGCAAGGGAATGGAGCTTCCACTGGTAATTGAGGTGAAACAGGGTGTTCTCGATCTCCGATGATCCCATGGCGTCCTACGTCTCTCCTGACGGTCAGGATGTTTTTGGCAACAGCAAAAAGGACAGGCCCGGCGCATCGCTGGGTGCAGCCGCTGCTCTCACAGTTAAACAGAAAAGCCATCCCTTTCGCAACAAAATAAAAAAAATCGTATCACTTTAGAATCTTTGTCCGTAACTTCTCCGCAACGTGCGAAGAAATCTGCCGGTGGGGGTCTCTGCCCAAGGGCTGCAAAAACCGAATACAGCTTATGGGGACGACAGCAGGGCTTTGAAACTCAGTCTGTTCCAGCCCCAAGGACACCCTTTCACCTGCCCGCCATGCGAGTGAGGCGAGTCAGGCGGGTCGATAGGGATTCCTTGCTGCCTTTCAATAAACGGTATCCCGAGCCCGGGGGCGGTCGTCGAACGATATAAACGCATTTTATTGCAGCCCTTGGGCAGAGACCTCCACGGGCGGGAATAACGCGGACTACTCCATGCCGATGTGGTACGCAGACGCCAGAGACCCCCACGGGCGGGCAGAACGCTGTTTGGTTGCGGCCGTCAGGCCGCGTTGGACATAATGGCTGTCAAAATTTCTGTTAGCTCACTGGGAAGCCTTGGACGAGCCTTATAAAAGCCTGACAGCCGCCTGCCATAGCATGTCAGGATATGTCCTGTGGGCCTGGGGCAATGAAAACTTGCCGTGTTGGAAGATTCTAACCCCGGAATTTACTCGTCAGAGTTTTATCCCCTGGATATGAGATCGTACATTCGAAGCCCAAGAGACTGGTTCAGCCAAGAGTTTTGGCGGGAGCCAGCGCCAGGTTCTGGCAGTTTGAATTTTCTGCAAAACAGGTATATGGTGGCGGTCATCCACAGCCCCGGGACGCCTGCATGCAGGGCAGGAAGAGACCCTGCCCGGCTCAACCGCTCTCCGAGGGGCTTGAGGCGAGGACGGAGATGCAACCCAAGACAGAGAGGAAGGACCAGGAATGTTTGAAAGGGAATTAGAGATTGCCAAGGAGGCCGGTCGGGCGGCCGGCGAGATCTTGCGCAGCATGATGGGAAAGATCCATGAGATCTCCAAGAAAGGGGAGATCGATCTGGTTACCGAGGCAGATCTTGCCGCAGAGAAGGCCATTTTAAAAATGATCAATCGGCATTTTCCGGACGACGCCCTCCTGGCGGAGGAAAGCGGAAAACAGGGACCGGCGGGGGCGCGAACGTGGATCATCGATCCTCTGGACGGCACCACCAATTATGCCCACGGATTTCCCTTTTTCGCCGTATCCATCGCCCTTGAGATGGAAAACCAGGTGGTGGCGGGGGTGGTCTACAACCCGGGAATGGGGGAACTGTTCGAGGCCGTCAAAGGGAAGGGGGCCTTCTTGAACGGGGAGTCGCTGCAGACCTCCCGGACAGAAAGCCTCAAGGAGTCCCTCCTGGCCACCGGCTTTCCCTACGATGTTCACCAGCGGTCTGACCAGGTTGTAAGCCTGCTTCAGAGGATGCTCACCAGGGCGCAGGGGATCCGACGACTCGGTTCTGCTGCCCTGGATCTCTGCTATGTGGCGGCGGGCCGATTGGACGGGTTCTGGGAAGAGGATCTCAAGCCCTGGGACACCGCGGCCGGGGACGTTATCGTGAGAGAGGCGGGGGGCCGGTTGACGACCTACGAGGGCGGCCTCTATACGCCCTACCAGAAAACCGTAGTGGCCTCCAACGGATGGATCCATGAGGAGATGGCCGCGGTCACGAGGCCGTAAGGCACGGAAGAGGGGAGGAGACGTCAGTTGGTGATCAGCAATGCCTCTACCTGGTCGGGTCCCAGGCCCTGGATCTGGATGGTCTTTGTCCGGGCCCGTTCCCCGGAAATAATCTGAATTTTTGTCTTGGCAAGACCCAAGCGTTTGGCAAGGAATGCAGCGAGGGCCTTGTTGGCCTTCCCTTCTATGGCCGGGGCGGTCAGTTTGATCCGGTAGACCCCCCCCTCCTGTTTCCCCACGATCTCGTCTCTCGAGGATCGGGGGAGGACACGGACGGACAGGTTCGTATGAGGGCTGTCTTTCAAGGGCGTCGAGGTTCTTGTTCCTATGTCAGCCAAGTCGCGCGGCCATCTGGGCCAGGCTGCGGACGAGAAAGGATTGAATGAAGATAATGGCCAGGATGACGAGAATTGGGGAAAAGTCGATCCCCCCCAGGCTGATGGGGAGCCTTCTTCGTATCTGATACAGGACCGGTTCGGTCACCGAAATGAGAAAGCGGACAATAGGATTGTAGGGGTCCGGATTGACCCACGAGATGACGGCCCGGGCGATGATGATCCACATGTACAGGGTCAGGCCGATGTCAACAATCTTGGCCACAGCGGCCAGAAAATTGGCGACGACAAACATGAAATCGCTTCCTCCTCAAATTGTTCAGGCCCCGTTACGAGGCCCCTCTCTGTTCCCGTGAAGACCCTCACCAAAAGCCAGCAGCATTTCTTTCACCTGTGGGGAAGGCCCGTTGTCTCGAACGCCGTGAGAATGCCGTGGCATTTGCACGCGGTGCCCAGGATCCACCTCCCGGGGCCCCCGGTCATGACCTTGTCTGCGGCCTTTCTCAGATCACCTGCCCTGTAGCCCCCCAGTCCGGGGGCAAGCTGGCGGCTCCTGATGATATGCACCTCAAAGGGAGGGAGGCGAAGGTTCCTGAGAAGGGCATACAGGGGCAGTTCCCTTTTTTCGCCGGTTACCGTGCAATATAACGGTTCAGGGCAGTCGTCCGGGCAGAGAAAATCCGCATAACTGACCAGTGTCGATCCCTCGCTGGCAGGCATCGCATGGGGAAGCGGAGGCCTGGTTTCAGGGACCGGCGCCTGTTGAATTGTCAGCTTCTGCCGGAGATAGCGCCTCAGCCATTCATAGGCAAGGTGGTGCGGCAGGGCCGGGACAATGGTATCGGCATCCTTCAAACGATCGACATTGTCCAGGAGAAATTGAATTCCATCGCCCTGGATCCTTTCCACGCTCAGGTCCGCCAGGGCCGAAAGACCTTTTGCATCCGGATCCACCATAAAGATCCGGGCATTGGAACGTTGACAGAGAATGCGGCCTGCCCTGGCCCCAAAATGACCGGCGCCTATAATAAAAACCGCATCCTCGTCTATCTGTTCCAGACCAAAGCCCATCCCGCCGCCTTTCGACTCAATCCTCGCGCCTGGCGCCCTATGCCTCAATCCGTGCGCCTTCCCTTATGCCAGAGCAGGAAATAAGCCGGGTTCTGTATACCCAGGGGGCGACCCCCCGGGGCAATGACCATTCATCTAATCCCGGCGTTGCCGACGGGATCGAGCGACCTACCCGGGAACTCGGGCGGACCACCCTCAAGCGTCCCCCTATTTGGTCTTGCTCCAGGCGGGGTTTGCCAAGCCCCCGCTGTCGCCAGCGGGGCTGGTGAGCTCTTACCTCACCCTTTCACCCTTACCGGGCACTCAGTTGCCCGAGCGCCAGGCGGTTTCCTTTCTGTTGCACTTTCCTTCCCGTTGCCGGGACTGGGTGTTGCCCAGCGCCTTGTCCTGTGGAGCCCGGACTTTCCTCCCCCCTGTCTGGGGACAGGGCAGCGGCCATTTATCCTGCTCTGGCAAAAAGGCAGGCGGAAGGCACAAGGGACCGGCTCAGCCGACCGGAAGCCTTATTTCTCTATGCGCGCTCTCCGTCGCCTTCCTCCTGTTGATAGTGCTCATCATCGCCCCAATAGATGATGCGCGTGCAGTTGGGGCAGGTCATGAGCTTGTCCCCCCGAATCAATTCATTGAACTCCTGGGGAGGGATCCGCAGGTGGCACGTCTGGCACACTCCCTGGACTACCGGACTGACTGCAACCCCTGCCTTTCGCTTTCTCAAGGCATCATAGTGCGTTAGAAGCCCTTTGTCAACGGCCTGGGCAAGACCCAGTTTCTTCTCCTGCAGGGCATGCAGTTCATGGTCGAGACGACCCAGCGATTGCGTCACGGCTTCCTTTTCAGCGTCAAACTGCCGCTTCATCTCAGCAGCCTTTTCCCTGCTGGCCGCGCAGGATGCCTCCAGGGCCTCCAACTGCTCCATTATCCCAATGACCTTTTCTTCCAGAAGATACTTGGCCTTTTTGAGGTCATCGATCTCCTTTAATGCAGCGTGGTATTCTTTGTTCGATTTGATGTTTGACAGCTTTAAGTTGGATTTTTTAAGTTTATTTTCTGCGTCCTCAATTTTCTTTTCCGTCTCCCGCCGCTCACAGATCAAGGCCTCGAGGTGGCCGGCCTCCTCGGCCAGCCGCGCCTCTGCCTCTCTCAGTTGCTGTTCGAGCCGCTGAATCTTTTTGGGCCCCTCTTCCATTTGGATCAGGATGCGTCCGATCCGGGAATCGAAATCCTGGAGGGCAATCAGCAGTTTCATGCTTTCTTTCAAATTGTTACCTCTCTTGACCGTCTCAAGTTTGGGGGCGAATGCGAAGCTCGGTCTGCGACGGCGACCGTCATCCCCCGACCTGCCACAGGGGATTGATCTCCCCCTCATCTGTTTCCACCTCTATATCCCATCCACGGGACCTCAACCGGGTCTCGAGATGTTCCGAAAAGATGCGAAATGCCTTCTTCTCTGAATGAAAATGGCCCGCGTCAATCAGGGCGATCCCCAGGGCCTGGGCTGCCAGGGCCACATGGTGGCCGATGTCCCCGGTCACCAGGAGATCCGCGCCCTTTTCACGCGCCGTCGCCAGGAGACTCCCGCCCGAACCCCCCACAACGGCGAGCCTGCGGACAAGGGCATTTTCCTCTCCCACCGCCCGGATGTCCGGATTGCCTATGATCCGCCTGACGCTCCTTGCTGCCGCAGCAAGATCAACCGGTTCCGAAAGGTTCCCGATGCGACCCAGGCCCACCCCTTCGGTTCCCGCGATGGGCTGCAAAATCTCCACATCCGTCAATCCCAAAAGGCCCGCCAAAATGTCGTTGATGCCTCCAGGCGCAGCATCCAGATTCGTATGAGCAGCCGCGACGGCAATTCCGCGCCTGACCGCCTCGTTGATGACGTTTCCTGGATAGCTGTCGGTCTGAAGTCGTGTCAAGGGCTTGAAGATGAGCGGGTGATGGGTGAAGAGGAGCTGGGCCTGGGCCTGTGAAGCGGCCATGAGGGCCTCAAGGGTGGGATCCAGGGATGCAAAGATCTTCCGGATCGGCTGCGCTGGGGACCCTACCTGAAGACCGGGATTATCCCATGATTCGGCCCATTGGGTCGGGGCTATGCTTTCCAGCGCAGCCAAAAAATCATTCAATGTAAGCGCCATTCCAAAAGCGCCCCCTTTCCGGCAGATCCCTGACCTGATTCTTGCCTCCGGATCATCTTGGGTTTAAAAGCCCATTCAGCTTGCTCGTTGTCGCTGGTCCTGTGCAGCCACAAGGATCCGTTGCCCAGAAAACCGAAAGGGCGCATCCGTAAAGAATACGCCCTTTGCCGCGCGGTCCCTTCCAGGGTATGGGAAATGGCTTGAGTAATGTCAGGATTCGCAAAGGATATCTCGCTTATACACTGCGGAGCCGTATTGCCTCTCCGCCGATAAAATGGTGGGCCCACCTGGTCTCGAACCAGGGACCTACCGGTTATGAGCCGGTGGCTCTGCCAACTGAGCTATGGGCCCGTATTGCAATTATTTCGGATAGAATGCGCATCCTGCAAAAATTTGTCAAGGGAAAATATCCCGGTGCAGGCGGTTTCCGCTTGACTTCTTTCACAGATCGGTTACCATATAGCTCATCATATATGGCCTGTCCCAATGGGCAGGCCGGTTTCGCTCTGAAGGAAAGATCCATTTGCTAAAGTGGCAGCCTGGAGTCTGGAACCATGAGAATTCTTTGAAAGGAGGGTGTCACAATGGCGAATGGAACGGTAAAGTGGTTTAGCGACCAAAAGGGTTTTGGATTTATCGAGCAAGAAGATGGACCGGATGTGTTTGTCCATCATTCGGCGATCAATGCGTCCGGTTTCAAGTCCCTCAATGAGGGTGATCGCGTTACCTTTGATGTAGAGCAGGGCAAAAAGGGACCGGCAGCGGCGAATGTCACGGTAGTATAGTCCTGAAATCAGGTTTAACCAAGAGAGGCGCTTCATCCGGAAGGGTGAAGCGCCTCTTTTTTTGAGGCTTCCTTGGAACAGGACCCCGGGCAGCGGCAACGGCCCGGCGCAAGGGTGTGGACTTATCCGCCAGGGAAAGGCATAATGGGCTGGATCTCCTGAAAACCCGAGCGCGAGAGGGTTATGAAAGCATCGCTTCTCTTCATTTCAATCTGCCTGATCGCCGCGGCCGTCATCCTGAAAGAGTCACGGATTCAACGGCCTTCAGAGGGGCTCAGGGACGGGTGTCTTTTTTGCCATAAGGAGATGACAGACCCGGACCCGTCCCACCCTGTTTCGGCCTTTGGGTGCGCCGTGTGTCACCTGGGCAATCCGTATTCAGCAGACCTTCAAAGGGCCCATGCCAGCATGGTGCGCAATCCGGGCGATCTTCGGGTGGCGGACAAGACCTGCGGACAATCCCGGTGCCATCCAGACCTGGTCCGTCGTGTAAAAAAAAGCGTCATGGCCACCAACACAGGCATGCTCCGGATCATTCAGGAACAGTGGATCGAGAGGGTCGATGCAGGGCACGGTCCGTCGTCCGCGCCCAATCTTCGGGTGAGCGACCTGTACGAAAAATCGGCCCCGCAAAACATCGCTGTTGACCATTATCGCAAGATGTGCGGGGGGTGCCATCTGTGGAAGCCGAGGGGGGAGGGATCCGACGAGATCGCCAGGCGGGGGGGCGGATGCAGCGACTGTCACGTCCTCGACGGGGAGAACCGGAAAGATCCGGATGCGCCCATGAGGCGCCACCCGGTCATCACCACCCGGATCCCCTCTGATAATTGCGTCAAGTGCCACAACCGATCTGCCAGGATCGGACTTTCCTATTTCGGGAGGTTTGAATCGGCCGGATACGGGACCCCCTACGAGGGAAGCGGCCTGAGTGGACGGAGACTCTCAGGAAATCGGTTTTTCTTGAATCTTCAGGCAGATGTTCATTTCAAAAAGGCCGGGATGGAATGCATCGACTGTCATACGGCCACAGGCCTCATGGGGGATGGAGAGGCCTATGACAATCTGAGAGACCAGTTGGACGTCGCCTGTAAGGATTGCCATTCCCCCGCCTTTTCCCCGGTGGAGACAAAAGAGGCCCTGGCCCAGCGACTGGCCCTCCTCAACAGGCAGGTGCCCGGAGTCCTCGGAAAGTCGGTAGGCCTCACAGGGAAAGGGACCCCCCTGTACAACCTGCATCGAGAAGAGGAAAAGGTCATCTTCTATCGCAAGATGGACGGGGCCCCCATTGAGATGAAGATCCTCCTGGAGCACGGAGCCCATCACCGCATGAAGGGCCACGAACGCCTCTCCTGCCAGTCCTGTCATGCCGCATGGATCCCCCAGTGTTACGGATGCCACCTCACCTGCCGGAAAACAGGCCGGCAAAGAGACTGGCTCACAGGCGCCGCACGGGTTGGCAGATGGAAGGAGGCCCGGTCCTATGTCAGGTTCTCCAGGCCGGCCCTGGGGATCCGGGAAAACCGTCATGTCTATCCCCTCTCGCCGTGTCAGATGTTCGTCTCCCTCTTTGATGAATCCAATGTGTTCCAAAAAGGTCGGTCCTTTCGCGTCCTGAACCTCTCGGCATTCGATCCCCATACCACGGCGGCCAGGTCCAGGACCTGCCTGGAATGCCACCAAGACCCCAAGGTTGTGGGATTGGGCGAGGGGATCCTCCATCAGAAGGCCGGAAAATGGATATTCAGGCCCACCTGGGATCCCATTGCCTCCGGCCTGGGCCTTTCCCATCCCCTGGACGGTTATGTGGGTCTGGACGGTCAGCCCTTTCAGACCGGCTATCAGGAAAGGGTTCGGCCGTTCAACAGGGATGAGATGGAGCGGATCCTTGGGGTGGGGCCGTGCCTGGGGTGTCACGCAACGTATGACGATCCCATCTACCGTGATTTTCAGGCGTCCCGAAGAAAATTTGAAGATGGGGCAGGACTCCCATGTATAAACTAACAGGCCTCGCCTGGACGACTTCCGTGAAAATCAGGCTTCTCCGACTGGCAAGAGGGACGGGGATCCTCCTGATATGTCTGTCCAGCGCCCATCAACCCCTGGCCTCGGACACCGTCAATTATGCTGATTGTCTCCACTGCCACCAGGGAATTGAGTCCATCAGCGACAATCACCGGTTTCCATGCGCCCGTTGTCACCTGCCTGCCGGGGAGAGACAGGTTGATATCTTGAAGGATCATGAAAAAATCGTGCGCAATCCCTCTGGGCCTGAACAGGCGGAGGCCTTTTGCGGCCCGTGTCACAAGACCGATATCGAGCAGCTTCGCACCTCCCTCCATTCCACCATGGCAGGGGTCATTAACCAGACGCGCTTCCTCTGGGGGGCCCAGGCCCAAGCGGCCCCGGCCCTTTACGGCCTCAGCGGGGGCCTCATGCCTTTGCCCGAACCGGTTCCCGAAATTTATCCCCAAAGTACGGCCATGCTGGTGGATGATTTCCTGAGAAGACGATGTCTCAGGTGCCACATCCACACAAAGGGTCCGACAGGGTTAGGCATCTACAGGGCTACCGGATGCGCGGCCTGTCACGTTCTTTACGATGACGACGGCCGATACAAGGGGGAGGATGCGGCCATAGACCGGACCAAGGCGGGATATCCGACCCGGCATGCCTTTACCGTGGCCATTCCCACCGGCCAGTGCCTCCACTGCCACAACCACAACCACGTGGGCGCGGATTATGAGGGTCTCTTTGAGCATGATTATCACGACGCCTTTCGCTCGCCCCTGGTGGAAGGCAGACCTGCGGCGATGCGCTACGGCCTGGACTACCACCGGCTGGCCAGGGACGTGCATGGGGAAAAGGGTCTCTGGTGCATCGACTGCCACACCCGGGATCATGTCATGGGCGATGGGCATGTTTACAGCTTCCAGATGGAGGTTCCCAAACGGCCGTGCACCGACTGTCACGGCGGATTCGATGAAAGAGGCCCTGACGAAACACATCCGTCTGTCCAGAAAGGGGCAAACGGGCCTATCTTCGTTTCAAAAAACCAGGGCAGGCAACACCGGCTCCCCCCATTCCGGCCTGAGGGGACTGGCCACAGGATAGAGGCCCACGCCCGGGTGAGGTGCAGCGCCTGCCACGCCCAGTGGTCGTTTCAAGACTATGGGATGAGCGTCATGCGCGAAGACCGGATCCATGACTACAAGTGGCTGGATTTGACCGTGCAGGGCGACCCCTTGCTTCAGAAGGGATTGAAGGCCTGCGCCGAGAGCCCTGACACGGCCTATCCCATGTCCATGGATTATCTATCCGGCCGGGAAAGGGAAGGGATCTGGTCCGTGGGATGGCGCTTCAGAAGATGGGCGCCCATGCCCCTGGGCATGGATCAGGCCGGTCAATATACCATACTACGTCCCCTGTATCAGTACCTCGTCACCTATGTGGATCGGGGAGGCAATGTGGTTTTGGACAGCGTGACCCCGCGACGGGGGGACGGATCCGGCAGGGGGTGGGCCTTTATGCCCTATGTGCCCCACACCACGGCCCCCTTTGGCCGGTCCTGCACGGCATGTCACATGAACTCCTTATCAACTGGTCAGGGGATCCAGGACGAATTGACCCACGATACCGTCCTCACTGTCCCTTCGCCCCCCCCTATCCCTCTGCTCCGCCTCCTGAAACCCCAAGAGGCCGGGCATCTCCTCATCCCACCCTGCCAATGGCATCAGGAGAGGCTCAGGGCCTTGCGCTGAGCACGTGCCTACAGCTTCCTCATGGGCGAGAACAGGGCAATCATGAGGCCCAGAAGGGAAAAGCATCCTGAAACGACAAAGAGCATGTCCAGACCTACGCGATGAGCGACCCACCCGGACACCACAGCGCCGGTGATGAATCCGCTGTCGTAGACCCCTGTGAACAGGGCCATGACCGCTGGTTTTTCCCTGAAAGACCCGTGGGAGGCGGCCAAAGCATTGTGCGCGGCAAAGAGAAGCCCCATAGCGGCCCCGAACATCACCGCAGCCACCCCAAAAAGGGGGGAAGCAATGGCGCCCGGGACCAGGAGGATGCCCAGGGAAAGAAAGGGATAGGAGAAACAGGTCAGACGCCATTGGCCGTAGCGGTCCACGAGCCTCCCCAGGGTCAGGAGCACCGTAATGGCCGCCAGATACGCAAGAAAGAAAAATGGCCCGGCCAGGGCCTCGTGCCTGGCCGCAATAAGGGCCAGAAAATTGGTCAGAGTGGCCTGAGAGTGGGCGAAGATGAAGGTGGAACAGAGGAGGCAGAAAAAGGGTCGGTTTTTCAGGAGCGCGAGATACCCTGTCCCGGCCTCTTGTTGGCCGGGCAAGGGACCTTGAGGTGATCGAACCCCTGTCATGGCCGAAATCCATCCCAGGAGCACTGCACCCACAGCGGCCGCATAAAGGCCGGAAAAGCCATGCCGACCAATCAAGGCCTCCCCGATCGAAGGGGCAAGGCCGATGCCGGCCATGAGCGAGACCCCCACCATGCTGAAGGCCATGCCCCGCCGAAGGGGGGAGGCGCTCCTTGCTACCAGGGCAAAGCCGCCCGCAATCACCGCTGAAAAGCCGATTCCGTGGATGATCCTTATCAGGAGCATCAGGGGACTGACCTCGTCAATGAAGCCGTAGCTGAGAGACGACATCAGGGCCACGGCCATACCGCCGGAAATGGTCCGCTGTTCCCCCATGCGGCTGACCAGGCTGCCCATTAGGGGCCGGGAAAGGACCGCGGCGATGGAAAAGGTCCCCATAACCCATCCGATGGCCCGGGGATCGGCCCCCATGGCCTTCAGCGCGAGGGGATAGAGATAGAGCAGGCCGACGTTGGTGAACATGAAGAAGAGGGAGATGTTGACGCACAGGAATTGCCTGTTCCAGAGTACGTCCGAAGGACCGGCAGGGTTTTGATTCCGGGGGGTCACGCCTGGTCTTGTCCTATAATTTTCGTCCGCAGGATGGGCAGAAGCGAAACCCCGGTTCTATGGGACGGCCGCACGAAGGGCAGGCCAGGGCATCGGTCCGCGTTCCTTCATGCCAGAGTTCCCCGGATTTGCTTGAGACGGCCCCGCAGCTCTGGCATTCCAGAAAGGGGGCGCCCTTTTTCACAGGAAAAAGGGGGATGAAAAAAAGGGAGAGATAGTGGTCGATCCGCCTCAGCCGGGCCTGATACAGGCCGCAGGCCTGGCACATCCTGGGGGTGTCGTCCAGGGTAACGGTCTTGGGCTGGATGCCGGCGATAAAGAAGAACATGGTTTCCTTCCTGGTTTCGGTTCGGAGATCAAGGGGCTGAGGGCAGTCTATCGCCGAA
>Ga0209270_1001959_pt1 | contig 24285 bp, 22 predicted proteins | sample MTBAKSrepl1MetaG_FD_187456 | JGI IMG/M metagenome (GOLD analysis project Ga0209270, IMG submission 187456) | Enrichment culture microbial communities from Arthur Kill intertidal strait, New Jersey, USA, that are MTBE-degrading - MTBE-AKS1... | ecosystem: Environmental > Aquatic > Marine >...
GGATAGCATTTATTGAAAGGCAGCAAGGAATCCCTATCCATGAAACACTCTCCTTGGGGCTGGAACAGACTGAGTTTCAAAGCCCTGCTGCCGTCCCCAAAAGCTCTGTTCGGTTTTTGCAGCCCTTGGGCAGAGACCCCCAGGGGCATACTTCTTCGCACGTTGCCGAGAAGTTACAAACAAAGACTCTAACGCCTGGCCCCCACACCTTATGCATGCATATCTAAAGGCACTGCGCCTGCCCTTTCTGGCAGGCTCCATGATTCCGGTCGTCATCGGCGCTGCCATGGCCTTGACAGCCGGTCATTTTTCCATATGGGGCCTGCTGGCATGCGCCGCAGGCATGGCCGCGCTGCACACAGGCGCCAACCTCATCAATGATTATTTCGACAACCGGGGAAGCGACCCCGTCAATGTGCGCATCACCCCCTTCAGCGGCGGGAGCCGCGCCATCCAGGACTACGGGGCCTCTCCCCCGATCGTCCTTGCCATGGCCCTCCTGTGTTTTGCTGTGGGCGCAGGCGTGGGCATCTATCTGGCGGGATCGGGCCGGCCCCTGGTCATACCCATCGGGCTTCTGGGTCTCGGGGCCGCATGGGCCTATTCCAGCCCGCCCTTGACCCTCATGTCCCGGGGATGGGGCGAGACAGCCATCTTTTTCGCCTTTGGGCCCCTGGTGACCCTGGGGACCTATTATGTCATGTCTGGATCCCTCAGCTGGCCGGCCTTTGCGGTGGGGGCCCCCCAGGGCTTTTTCATCGCAGGGGTCATCTGGATCAACCAGTTCCCTGACTATGAGGCGGATCGCAAGACAGGCAAGAAGAACCTGGTGGTAAAACTGGGACCGTCCTTGTCAAGATGTCTCTATTGCGCCATCATGGCAATGGGCTTCATCTCCGTTTTTTTCCTGATCCGGGCGCCGGGGATTTCACCGGCCGTCCTGATCTCTTTTGCAGCCTTTCCCCTGGCGTTCAAGGCCATGCGCATCCTGTGGCGCGAATATCTGTCTCACACCGGGATCGTGCCTGCCCAGGCCCTCACCATTCAGACCCTCATCGCCCACGGCCTCCTCCTCAGCGCAGGGATCCTCATCACCCGACTCCTGTAAGCGCCGCCCGATCCCAAACATAACCGGCCATTAGACACAGAAAAGCATAATCCATTCCCTTCGTGCATCCCCCAGTTGGCCACACCGTGCCCCACACCCTCCATTATTCCAGCTTCCGTGTCCTTCTGTGGCTAACCATCATCATGCTCAAGGGCCAGCACATCCTCCCACGGATCGGCCTTGGCCACCCGGACCCAGATCTCCTGTCCCTGTCTGAGGATCACCCCGTTTTTTCGTTTCAGGTCTGCCGTCATGAGAAAGTCGGTCAAAACCACCCGGTACTTGGTCTTGAGCTCGTCCAACACCAGGGCCTTCAGCTTCATGCCGCGGCGCAGGCCCAGGTATTTCAGGACCCAGTAACGCATGCGATTCCGTTTGACCAGCGCCAGCTTCTTGAGGGTGGGCTCCGCAGCCAATCGAATGTCCTCCAACTGTTTCTCATCGTACGGCATGCCCTTTTGCAGGAGATAATGCTGGAGCTGTCTCTGGTTCACCAGGTCCAGGTATCGCCGGATAGGAGACGTGGCATGGATGTAGACCTCCACCCCCAGTCCGGTATGGGGACCCGGGTCGGTCTGAATACTGAGGGGACTCAGCTTCCGGCGCTGCTGGAACACATAGTAGAGATAGCCCTTTTCATCCAACGGCAATTTTTCGCTGGGACCCGGCTGGCTCCGGAAGAGGATGGGTATCTGGTTTTCGAGACAGAATCGGGCCGCCAGCCAGTTGTACAGGATCATGAATTCGGCCACGATCATGCGCGAAGGGGTTTCCTGCTGCATCAGTTCGAGCAAGGGGAGACCGTTTCCATTAAACGTCACCTCCAGTTCGGGGAGCGACAGGTTCAAGGCCCCCTGGTCCATCCTGTTCTGCCTGAGGCGCTGGCTGAGCCGGTGCATTTCCATGAGCAGGCGGTCCTGCTCCACCACCTGGTTTACATCCTCATACAAGAGGCGCTTTCTGACCCGGATGACGCTGGGGACAAAGCGGTAGGCAATCAAGGCCCCGGATCTGTCAAAGCGGGCCAGAAGGGAAATGGCACAGCGGTCCTGCCCCTCCCTCAGGCTCAGGATGCCGCTCGAAAGTTCCTCGGGAAACATGGGGATCTGGCGTCTCGGCAGATACTGGGACGCGGCCCGTTCGGCCGCGGCCTTGTCCAGAGTGCTCTCTTCTGGGATGACGGTCGACACGTCTGCAATATGCACCCCCAGTACCCGCTCATCGCCGGTCTCTTCCAAACTGACGGCGTCGTCAAAATCCCGGGTCATGGGTCCGTCGATGGTCACCACAGGCATGTCCCTCAGGTCTTCCCGGCCGGTCAGATCCAGGTCCCGGTCGGTCAGCAACGCGGATGCAGCCAACTGGTCCCGGCTAAATCCCACTTCCAGCCCGGACCGCAGCAGGTCCACATTTTCATCCTCTTCCCATTCGCCCAGCCGGATCAGCAAAGACCGGGCCTGCTGAACATCGGAAATGCCGACACGGGCAAGGAGTTCCCTGCCGGCCTTGAATTCAGGGGCCTCCTTGCCATAGAGGGCCAACTGAACCAGCAGCCGGACAATATCGGCCCTGAAAGGAGGGTTTTCAGGCCCCGTACCCTCCTGGATCTCCCTCAGCCATTGGCTCCACTGCTTCAGCCTTTCCGCCTCCTCCGCTGCTTCGGCCTCCTGCCGGATGATCTCCTCCACCTTTTCCACGGAGTGGGGCACAAACACCCCGTTTTTCATCTTGAAATAGAGACGGTTTTCAAACAAGGCCCGGATCACGGCCGAGCTATGATTGCCTGAAACTGTTTCGCCAAAGACCAGTTGGGCCAGATAGGCGGGATCAAAGCCCTCTTCCTCGTCCCTGACCAGCTCCCACAAGCCCTCCACGTCGATCTCTTCCTTGAGGCGAATCCGGGTCTCTTCTATTTTCCTGAGCCGTTCTATGAGTTCATCCCTTGGCAGGGACACATTCAGGATAGGGTCGGAAATAAGGATGGCCCTCTTGGGCGACAGGTTGACCTCCCGATTGGTGGGCGTCAACACGTGCAGCCTGCCCCCCTTGTCCTGGAGGCAGACCGTGCACACAAACCGTGCCTCATCAATATATTCAACAATTTTTCCCTGACTCATACCCAATCCATCCAAGTCGGCCACAGAATCCAGATCAAAGCGTAGTCGTTCACAAATTCCTGGCATCATCTCAATAAAACGGGGGAGCATTGCCGGTCGGAGCAAGACCCCCGATAAAAGGCTCACGCCCGCCTGACTCGCCTTGCTCGCATGGCGGGCAGGCCTAAACTCCGGAATTTACCCGTCAGGGTTTTATCCCCTAAATATTGAGATCATACAATTCCTTTAACCCATTAAACATATGAGGCCTCTTTTGGTCAAACCTTCTGTATTCTTCTCTGTCCTTCTGTGCGATTCTGTGTGGTTCTGTGGCCAATTCCCCTTCTGTATGTTTCCGTGGTTTACCAACTGCCGGCCTTTGTGTCAACAGCCGCCTCAACCCACCTTCCGTCCCTTGCGTCTTGCCCGTCCAAGAAAATCTCTTGAATACCCGTTTATTTGATCGTATGGTCTTATCCAACAGATTCAAGCCCCGTTCTCATCCCGTCATCTCACAAAGGAGGTCGCCATGCTGACCCTGACCCCTGAACAGAACCTGATCCTGGCCACGGTCCGGAAGATTGTACAGGACGTCATCAGACCCAGGGCCGCAGAGATCGACGAGCGCGCCGAATTTCCATGGGACACGGTCCGCATCCTTGCTGAAAACGGCATCCTGGCCCCCCTCCTGCCCGAGGCCTATGGAGGGATCGGCATGTCCTATCTCACCTTTTCCATGGTCCTCCAGGAAATCGCCAAGGCCTGCGCCTCCTCGGCCCTCATCCTGATCGCCCAGGCCGACGGCATGCTCCCCATCCTCTGCGCCGGCAGCGAATCCTTGAAACAGCGCATCCTTCCCCCGCTGGCCAGAGGCAGCCTGGCCGCATTCGCCGCCACAGAGCCCAGCGCCGGATCGGACATCCTGTCCATGAAGGCCCGGGCCGTGCGAAAAGGGGATGTCTATGTCCTGAACGGCCAGAAATGCTTCATCACCAACGGCAGCATCGCCCGCGTCATCACGGTTTATGCCTATACCGACCCGGACAAACGGTCAAAGGGGATCACCGCCTTTGCCGTGGAAAAGGGGACCCCGGGCCTTTTTTATGGAAAGAATGAAAACAAGATGGGGATGCGGGGCTGCGTGAATTCCCAGCTCTTTTTCGAAGACATGGAGGTTCCGGCGGGAAATGTGATAGGAGCGGAAGGGGAGGGGATCAGGAGCATGATGCCGGCCCTGGACACCAGCCGGCTCTTTTCCGCATCCCAGGCCGTGGGTCTGGCCCAGGGGGCCCTTGACCAGGCCGTGGCCTATGCACGGGAGCGGGTTCAGTTTGGACGGCCCATCGCGGACACGCAGGCCATCCAGTTCATGATTGCCGACATGACCGCGGGCACAGAGGCAGCGCGGCTGCTGACCTGCCAGGCGGCCGTGCGCCTGGACCAGAAGGACAAAAAACTCGGCCCCCGGTCCTGCGCCCTGGCCAAGTTCTTTGCCTCGGACAATGCCATGAAGGTCGCCACCGATGCGGTGCAGGTCATGGGAGGCTACGGGTATATGAAGGATTATCCGGTGGAACGCATGATGCGCGACGCCAAGCTGATCCAGATCTACACCGGGACCAACCAGATCATGCGCCTCGTGGCCGCCAGAGACATATTCGGGGCATAACAGTCGGCCCCCTATTCCTTCAGCTTCTCGATGTTTTTCTTGAAATTAAAGGGAAGCAGGCCAAAGGCCGTGCCGTACAAATCATAGGTGGTCTCGATCATCTGGCCCACATCCCGGGTCCAGGGCGTAAAGGCATAATTGTATCTACGTGGGTCAGGCGTGGTCTTGAACATCTCCACCGGCAGGCTGACAAAGACCCCCTTGTCGCGATACCCCTTGTTGAACGCGCTCAGTTCGCTCGTATTGGTCAGGGTGTACCAGGCCCCGCAGACGGCGCCGGTGTCGTATTCCCTGCTCACCGTAAACCGAACGCCCCGGTCCTTTGCCAAAAACTGTCCTACCTGGGCCCCCAGCACCACGTTCACATAGGGCACGGAATAATAGAAATTGGCCAGGACGTCATAGGCCGTAAAATCCTCCTGGACTCCCAGAAGGTCCCCGGGTTTGCGCTTGATGCCGAAGTCGCCCTGGATCCCCAGGGCCAGTCTCCCTTCGCCGATAAAGTGGAGGATCTGAGCGCTGGCCCCGGTATACATGTATTCCAAGGCCCCCACGCTCACGCTCCCAAAGGTCTGATCGCTTAGGTGGGCCATCTGCGTGAACATGAGCTTGTCAACGCTGATGTCCGTGCTCAGGTAGTCTGTAAAATCGCTGCGCACCACCTCGTCTCCTTGAAGGGTCGGGTTGCTCGTGCTGACATTCGAATAAAACGGAATGGACATCCGGGCGTCCGCAACAGCCCCTGTCCAGGGATAGTACCTGGCATACGGCTCTATCCCGACCCGGAACTTGAAAAACCCGGATGGATCGTTCAGATAGGGTTCGAAGTCAGGCTTGATCCCTAAAGTGGCCTGGACCTTGGGCGGGTCTCCGGACGTGATGCTGCCCGGGGGGATCTCGGTCCCAGTTTTTGCCGGCTCGCACCTGATGTGCTGGGCAAAGACCTGCGCGTCGATCTTCCCCTGGAAAAAATCCGCCAGGATCCTGGGGCAAACCGTCACCTGAAGCACATCAAGCCCGAACCGCTTGCAGATAACGATCAACTTCTCTGTGTCGTCCGGGGTGTAGACAAGCACGTTTCGCAACACCCTGCCGATGGCCTTTTCATCGGATAGATATTTGGTGTTCTCGAACTCGATCACCAGGTTCACCCCGTTGGTGGAGACCATCACATTGGAAAAGCCCTTGTCGCTGATGGCCATCTGGAGGTCCATCACCATCTTTTTCACATCCCGCTCCCGGAATGGCCGGGTGTCCACAGGGGCCAGAGGGGGATGGTCCGGCCTTTTTCGCAGGAGCGGCTTTCCCAGGGGGGTCCGCAGGGTCAGCATGGCCCCAACGGTGTTGCCCCGCTGCCACGAGGCCGTCAGCCGCACCCCCTCGTATATCTTGATCCGCAACCCGGTATTGATGTGGGAAGACACATTGTCCACTGCTAACTTGCCCAGATATTCGTCTTTGTAGAGGATGGGATTGTATTCAGCCATGAGCTGCACCCGGTCGGTCAGGGCCATCTCGATCCCCCCGAACGGCCCGAAACTGTCCAGCAGGAGCATGGACGTGTCCCCTTTCAGCCTGCCCGTGCCAATGCCGAAGGTGAAATCAAAGGGAAAGATCTGCCGGCTGGTGGTAACATAAGTGGCACGATATCTTTGCGTACCCTGGATGTCGTGCATGCCGACAGCCAAGGCAGGCAGCCATTGACTCTCAGGGAGGATCTGGTACTTTACGTCAAGGCACTTGTCTTTAAAATTCCCATAACCCTCCCAACGCTTTGCCTTTATAAAGGCACCCAGCACCTCAGTCAAACGAAAATCCACCTCCAGGCCTGGAAACACGCCAAAGGCCCCGGTGTACCACCGGTAGGGATCGGCCTGGGCAACCCCGAACCGGATCTCGTTTTCCTCCAAGACCCGGGCATTGGGGATCTCCATGAGCCCGGTGCCCCCATAGTTGGCCGAATTGTTGAAAGGCCGATCCCCCGCGTGGGCATAGGGCACAACCAATCCGCTCATCAAACCATACATGAGGACAGCGCGGCAGATCCGCAAAAGACAGGAAATCATGCCTATGTCAGGGGATTGAAGATGGATATGAGCATGCCGGGAACCCTAATTCTGCCGCTATTTTATGCAGTTGCCTTTTTCCTTTTCCAAAACTTGAGCCCCTGCGCCATCTCCTGGTATCGCTCCGGATCCTCCTGTTTGAGCCTGCGCCCATACTCCCTGAAAAAGGCCGCAAATACCGCCAGAAAGAAGGCTACCACTACCGACAGGACGCAGATCAGTTTCCGATTGGGCTTGGCCTCCCTGTCCGGATCAGGAACAACCGGCGGATCCAGCACGACAAAGCTGTAGTATTTCTGTGCCTTGGCAAAGGTGGCCTTTTCGATCTCAGCGGCCAGCATAGCGTAGATCTTTTCTCTCAACAACGGGTCCGCGGTCTGCTCGAGCTGATCCTGGAAAAAGCGCATGTTTTCCCCGGCCTCCCGGAGGATCTCTTCCCTGAGGGCATCGCTCAATTCGGTTAGAAAATATTGCACAATGTCTCTGGCCGTCTTGGGGTCCGGGCTCAGAAAACCCACCGTTATAGTTCCCTTGGTCGTATCTGACGCAACGCTCAGGAGATTTTCATTGATCGCCTGATATGCATCCTGCAGGGTAGGCGGCTCCTCTGTCTCCCAGGCGGAGGCCTCCTCATTCCACATGTCTGCGAAGATGACCGGGAGAAGGTTATGCTTGGTCACCACCCGGTCGGTCAGATAACGGCTCTTGAGAAGGACATCTAACTTTTCAAGGGACCCGCTCCCCCCCAGGCCCAACTGTCCGGCCACCATGCCCCCGAGCCCCCCGAGGGCCTGAAAGGCGCTGCCGGCGCCCTTTTCCCCTTCTTTCGGGGTGATGGTGGCGCTGGACTGGTAGATATTGGTCATCATGAGACTTATGGCTACTGCCCCTGCCCCTGCAATGAAGACAAACCAGAATATGAGGAATTTGTTCCGCACCAAGACCAGAAACAGGTCGATGAGGTTGATCTCGTCTTCTGCTTCCTGAACCTGGAGTCCGCCGGCAAGCGGACAATAGGCTGCAGGAGGAACAGCAGGGTCGGGTCGATTGGCTGGTTCCGTCATACGTCCCCTTAAAACGCCTGGTTGGCGATAATGCCCGCGGCCACGGCAATCTGGTAAATAATGCTGGTAATCTGACCGGCCGTGCCCAGATAATCAGGCCGCTCCACCTTGTAGGGCACGATAATGGTATCCCCTGGATGAAGTGCAATGTGTTCGAAATCCTGCCAGAAGCCAAACCGGTTCTTTTCCACATTCCATGAGACCCCTGCCCAGGACGCGGTATCGGTCATGCTCACCACGCTCCCATTGGCCCGGACCACATACATCTCGCCGTCCTCGGCATTCTTTGTGGGGCCGCCCACCTTCCCCATGTAGTAGCTCACCTCGGGGTTCTTTTCGTCGAAAATGATTCCCGTGGGGCTGTACACCGCGCCTAACACATTGACCGTGTTGGCCTTTTCCGGGATCATCAGGGTGTCTCCAGGCTTCATGGCGATATCCGTGGAGCTGGCCTTGAGCACGCTCAGAGGGTATATATCCAGCACCACGCGGCCTGTGGCCCGGCTCTCCCTGAGCTTGGCAAGCAAAGCCCTCTGGGCAGACAGAAACCGGGTCTTGGATTCTACGTCCGCGGCCGTGGCAGAGGCCGTTGTCTCGGTGGAGGCGCTGGCGATCTCGATCTCGAGCTGCTTCACCATCTCCTCGAGCCGCTGCTGCTGGTCCCTCTGGACCGACTCCCTGGTAAAGATCGCGCCGCGAAGGTCGGCCTCGTCAGTAAAGCCCCCGGCCCGCTCGATCACGCTGCTGAGCCGTTCGTCCTTCTTGATCTGATAGGTCCCGGGGAAATAGACCTCGCCCTCGAGCGTTACCGAGCGCTTCTGCTCAAACCACTCGGGAATGCCCCGGATATGGACCACATCCATGGGGGCCAGCTTGAGATTGTTTTTGGAGTCGCCTGCCAGAGCAAGCCTTGGATCAAACTCGATAATGGAGGTCTCCACCTTCCTGCCCTCCACAATATCGTACCGGATCAGCTCCGCCTTTTCCATAAACGCGGCCCGGCGTACATTGCCCCCCACCAGAATCAGGTCCGCAATGGTCATATTCTCTGCATAGGGATAATCCCCGGGCTTGTTGACCATGCCCTGGATGGTGACATTGTATTGGTCCACGTATTCCCATATGCTGTGGATCTCCACCCGGTCCTGGTCCTTGAGAAGGATGTTGTCCGCTGGATCTCCAGATAAAGCGTTTTCCACATTGAAGGTAAAGATGGTCACATCCTTGGTCCGCCAGTCGGTCCGGTACAGGTGGCCCACCTTCATGTACGCGTCCCTGGTAAATTTTCCAGCCTTGAACAGCAGATCCTTGAGCCGCATTTCCTTGGTAAGGGCATAGGGACCGGGGTTCTTGACCTCCCCCTCGACAATGACGGCCTCCCGCCACTGTTCTTCCCACACCGAATGAATCACGACCCGATCTTCATCCTGGACCATGAGATTGTGTTCCGGGACCTCGCTCATGGCTGCAGCCACATCGAAATAGATGGTGGTCTTGCGCCGGTCCTCGTCAATCCGAATCAGTTCGGCCTTGGGCAGGTAGGCATTGTGGGTCAGGTCTCCGGCCTTCCGGATGAGATCCTTTATGGTCATTTCATCGATGTAGTACCGGCCCGGATTTCGCACTTCTCCTTCCACATCGGCATAGGGCCGGTCCTCAAATGCCTTTTTATTGAATACGTGAATCTCATCCAGGGGCTTTAGGGGGATGTTCTGACTCAGGTCCTTCTCCAGCAGCAATTGACCCAAATTAAACGGGATAAGCTCCGTCTTCATTGTTTCCAGGTCATACCGCCGGATCAAGGCATAGGAATAATACGTGTCTTTTTCGAGCGTATTGTCTACATCGGGAAGGATATCCAGGACCCGCAGCCCTGGCCGGTAGGCATATTCACCGGGTCTTAAGACATTTCCGTACAGATACACCGCATTTTTGGGCTGAGTCAGCAGAGAAAAGACAACCACCACGTCCCCGTCCTCAACAGGGATGGATTGATTCCGTTCCAGTTCCGCCTGCGAGATATCCAGTACAATCCGGAACTTGTTTTGAAAGGCACGCTTGATCTGGATCCGCTGGTTGAATGCCTGGGGTTTCAGGCCCCCGGCCAATTGAAGGGCCGTGCCAAGGTTCTGCCGGTCCTTCAGCTCGTAAATGGCCGGCCGTTTTACCTCCCCTGACACAGAGACCATGGGCCCCCTCTGGGGCACAAAGATCACGTCCCCCGGCATGAGCCGCGTATCATCGGTAATATCGCCTCTGAGCAAAAAGTCGTAAATATCGACCCTGGACTCCAATTCCCCGTTCCGTTTGAGCTCCACCTTTCTCAGAGAGCCCAGGGCCGTTGGACCGCCGCAGGAGAGGAGAGCGTTGGCGATGGTGGCCAGGGAACTGACCGTGTACAGACCCGGCCTTTTGACCTCGCCCAGGGCGAATACCTGAATGGACCTCAGATTTCCCATGGAGATACTGACGTTCACGCCGGTCATGGCCTCGGCCTTGGCCCGAATCAGTTCCTTGACTTCTTTAAACGTAAGTCCTGCCACGGTAACGGGCCCTATCTTGGGAAAATAGATCACCCCTTCGCTGTCCACCGTCAGGCTGTGAGAGGCATCCAGCCTCCCCCACATGAGAATCTTGATCTCATCCCCGGGACCGATCACATAATCTTCAGAAACCGGCATATCCTCCACAGGTGCGAAGGTGCTGGGCGGCTCTTCAAACAGCTTATGCCCAAAAATCTCCAGTTCGGGCCGTCCTTCATCCACCTTTTTCTTGAAAAACACCTCATCCGGCTGCGGTTCCCCAACCTCCCTATCGGATCGCACATCCCGGCCCTTCTCAGCCTCTGCCTTCTCCACGACCCGCTGGCAGGCCTGGATCTCTTCCTGGCTCGGGATCCCTTTTTCGATTTGCTCCTGGATCAGCTTCAACTGTTCGGCCGTGGCCTTAAATTCGGCTACAGCTTTCTGCGCCTCCTTCACCTTTTCCCACTCGTCCAGCATCCGCTTGCAAGCCTCGATCTCTGCGCGTTGCTGATAGGTGTCTAGCCTCGTCTTCGGGGCACGCTCCCCTTCCTCCAGAATCTTTTTGCCCGCCTCGATCTCCTGGGGAGTCAGCCCCCCCTTGCGCAACTGTTCGATCTGCTCCGGTGTGAGCTTGCCTTCTTCGACAGCTTTGCGGGCCTGCTGCGCCTCTTCAGGGGAGACCTTCCCCTCCTGAACCGCTTTCTGGGCTTCCCTCACCTGGTCTTCTGTTAATTGGCCGGATTGAATCAACCGCTTTATCAATTCCGACTCAGAGAGAGATTGGCCCCCTTGCGCAAACACCATCTGCGCCGGAACCCAAAGAACCGCAAAAAGGGCGATCAGCGCCCGCAACAACCATCCCTTAAGAAACATCGAACCTCTCATTCCCATGCATCACCCTCGCTTCAGCCACAGAACCACACAGACAAAGCTTTTTAAAGTTTCCCTGCCCGCTGTCTTTACAGTGCCCTTCTGTAGATTCTGTGGCTAAATTACCCTTCTGTGCATTTCTGTGGATTCTGTGGCCAATTTAATCTTCTGTGTCTTTCTGTGCTCTTCTGTGTGATTCTGTGGCTAAGATTTTAAGATCTACCCCTATTACCCAACTCACATTCAGGAGTCAAACTCTTTTTATCTTTACTGTGTGCTTCTGTGGCCAATTCACCATCAAAAAAATCCTATCCTTCCCCAGAAGGTCTTCTTGGCCTCCCCTTTTCGCTGCAAGCCCACCCCATGGGCCTCGCACATGGCATCCAGTTCAGCCGTAAACCGCTGAATGGTCTCCCTGCCCATGGTAATTTTCTCATTGGCGCATCGAAACAGGTCCGGGTCCTGTTTTTCCAGGGCGGTCCTCAGCATGCTGAATCCGGCATACATGTCCTCCACCCCCTCCAGATACATCTGGTGGAGCACCTGGGTCTCATGGGTGGCAGGCCGAATCTTGCGCAACAAAGTCAGAAATCGCTTATACTGGGGAATAACATAGTCGTTCAGGGTCCTGACCAGTGTGGCGTCATCTTTATAATTCTTGCCTGTCGCCGCCTGGTATCTGGCGAGCGACGCCCTTTCCAGATCCACGATCCGCAGGAGTTCATCGTTCACGTACACCACCAGATCGTCCTTCACCGGATCATGGGCGCAGCTCAGAAAAACCACCGCGGCCAAAAAAACCAAAATCCCTCTCATCTCTCATCTTTCAGCCAAGACCCACACAGACAAATATCTACCACCCTTCTGTGTCCTTCTGTGTGGTTCTATGGCGAATTTACCTTCTGTGGGTTCTGTGGCTAAATCATCTTTTGTGGGTTCTGTGGCAAGTCAACATAAGAATCGGCGCCGGCTTGACAGACAAAAAATGGATGGCCGACCCTTCAGAACAAGGCTATTCCACGGTAACGGAATCCTTGATCTTCAAAAGGGTCCCCTCTCCTATGCCCTTCACCTGAGTAAGTTCGTCCACGCTCTTGAAAGGTCCGTTCTTCTCACGGTATTGAATGATCCTTTCGGCAATGGCCGGTCCCACCCCGGTCAATTCGCATAGCTGATCCTTGCTTGCAGTATTGATGTTGATCTTGTCACCTGCCCCCGCAACTACCGGAAGCGCCAACAAAACCATCAGCAATATAGATAAACCGACCCACATCTGTCTCTTGAAACGAAGCATAACGATCTCTCCTTTCTTCATAACAAATGTTCAAGCCGGCAGCCGAGCTTTTTTTATGGCAGAACCCGCCCTTCTTCCGTGGTCTCTGGAGCCCTTCGCTGCAATCAGAGATCATAGGAGTAGTAGACCGCAACGCCCTTTTGACGCGCGTACTCTTCCGCATCCGGTTCGCTGATCATGTAGGTGACGAGAACAGGCAGGATCTCGTGGAACACCCCTTGAAACCGCGCCAGCCTTTTTCTTAAAAATTCATTGACCATTCGCTTGGAAAGCTGGCTTTTGGCCTCCCCAAGGACCGTGACCGGCTTCCCGTCCCGGGTGCCCGAGCCAATGATATTGACCTCCACGAGCCTTCCTTCCTTGTCCGGCATAAACCGACGCCGAAGAGGCGCATCCAGTTCCAAACCCAAATCGCGCTTGAGCAGGGCAGGCAACCCCTTGAAGGCCTCGTCTTCCAGCCGGTAACCCACAGTCGCACTGAGCCCCCCGAGCTCCTGCCGCGTCTTGTGGTGCTCCCCGGTCAGCAATGTCAGGGCCTTCTCTGTTCCCTTCTGGGCCTCAGCCAGTTCCTCCACCCGGGCCTCTGTCCGCTTCTGGGCCTCCGCCAGTTCCTCCACCCGGGCCTCTGTCCGCTTCTGGGCCTCGGCCAGTTCCTCCACCCGAGCCTCTGTCCGTTTCTGGGCCTCGGCCAGTTCCCTCACAACATCCCGGAGTTCACGAAACTCATCCCTTGTCACAGACTCCTGGCGTGAGCGTTCCATCTCCTCAGCAAGCCCGAGCAGGGCGTCGCGCAAAACTGGGTCAAAATCCTGGATTTTCCGGAAATATGCACTGCTAATGGACATCTCTTCCCCGATATTTGCCACTGACCCCACAGACCCCCCACAGACAAAACTCTATGCTATTATTTTCTGTGGCTTTCTGTGGGTTCTGCGGCCAATTATACCTTAAACCGCGCTGCCGAACTTTATTGCAATCACGCCCCGCTGTCAATACTGTAAAGAGCGCCGCGCCTTATATTAAAGCCAGAGACCGGCCATTGACAGGCTTTATGGGAAATTCGCCGGAGAAACGATCCTTGATGAACTGGAAGAGGAACATGCAGACGAAATCGCACGAGAAAATTGTCTTGATGCCTGGGCTGTGCTGGCTTTGATCTTTGGGGAAGAACCTGCCGCCTGTAGACCTTATTTCCTTGGTTTCGGCGTCTCTGATCCACAGATTTGACCGCCCCTTCGTATCCGCCCAACCGGTCATCCTCATAGATCGCCCTCAAAACATGTTCACCATAACAGTTACCCAAAACGGCTCAAAGCCGAAATGGGCAAACAGACGAGCAGCGGAATGTAGAGATATGAACGATGTCCCCCAGGACACGTTTAAATGCTTGACACCTGCCCATTGACAGGTTACGCTATAGAGCATTACAGATCGAGCCTTCAAAGCGCTCAATTCAGTCTCGCAGCCATATGATCAAAAATTTCAGGCACAAAGGGCTTAAAAGACTATATGACACGGGGAGCCAAAAAGGCATCCGCCCTGAACATGTAAAACGCCTGAGATTGATCCTGGCAAGACTGGATGCAAGTCAACATCCCCAGGACATGAACTTGCCCGGCCTTGGTTTACATCCACTAAAAGGCCCAGATGAGGGCTTCTGGGCTGTGTCAGTTTCCGGTAACTGGCGAGTTGTCTTCCGCTTTGATGGGGATTCCGCCGTAGATGTCGATTATCTCGACTATCATTGAAGGAGAAAACACATGGTCATGTATAACCCACCTCATCCGGGAGAGGTCATTCGAGAATTCTGTATCAAACCGTTGGGTCTGACCGTAACGGAGGCTGCGGAAGGACTTGGCGTTTCCAGAAAGACCCTGTCCGCGGTCTTAAACGGCCGTTTTGGAATCTCTCCAGAAATGGCGATCAGGCTCGCCAAGGCTTTCGGAGGAAGCGCAGAAAGCTGGATCACTCAGCAGGCGCAATACGATCTATGGCAGGCCTCGCAAAGAACCGATGTGACAAAAGTGAAGGCTTTTGCATGAACGGTTACAGCCGTGTACATGCCGTTGCGCCCCCCTGTAAAAATGCCCCGTGCTTTATGTGTTTCCCGGTCAAACCTTCAAATCCTGAAAACTGAACGAATTCTCGTCATCATTCATTCTGGAACGTCCAAAAAAGCTGTTAAGCTCTTAAGCCAGGAAAACATTCCGTATGATCTCAATATTCAGGGGATAAAACCCTGACAGGTAAATTCCGGAGTTCAGGCGTGAGCCTTTTATCTGGGGTCTTGGTCCGACCGGCAATGCTCCCCCGGTTTATTGAGATGATACTTCGAAATTCCTCTAAATATTTTTCTGTGTAGTTCTGTGGGTTCTGCGGCCAATTATACCTTAAACCGCGCTGCCGAACTTTATTGCAATCACGCCCCGCTGTCAATACTGTAAAGAGCGCCGCGCCCTATATTAAAGCCAGAGACCACGCACACCCACAACCACCGATTCTTTAGACCGATCATATGGCACTTCGCAAAGCTGGTCCGCTTTGCCCGGCAGCATGGAAGGCCTCAGTCCCTCAGTCTCTCCTGCCCCTCTCTGAGACGGCGCGCTGCATGCTTGACCAGCGGATACACCATTACCGTTTTCACCTTCGCCCCATGACGCTGATGAGTGCGGTCCATGCGACCGCGTCCGCTCGTTTCTCCCAGTACGATAAAATTGGCGGCGCGGTAGCACCCTCCGTAAAACCGTTCGCGGTCCACCAGCGTCTCCACCAGCCAGGGATCCACTCCGTAATAACTTTGCCAGTCCTCTCGAAGCCGACCCATAACACAGGAGAGCATCGAACTGGCCAGATTGCGTATCCTTGGCAAGACCAAAAGCCGGCTGTTGTTCACGATCTGCTGAAGACCTCGCTCCCGTGTCGCATCGTCCCAGCCAATCCATTGATCCCTGACCTTCATCCGCCAGGCCGGGCTGGAAAACTGCACACACCCGACCACTTGTCGTCGAGGACGGGTCGCATAGACCAGATACTGAAGCCGCGCACCAAAGGGCATGGCATATCCCAGATAGTGATATCGGCCTACAAGTTCCTTGAAAATCCGGCGCTGTTCCCGGCTCTTCACCAACGCCACATCCAAGGGCAGAAACGCCTCCACACTGCCCTTCAGATTGGCCCGGAGCGGGTCGTCCGTCCTTGGCGCAATGTGTCGTATCGTCCCCTTTTTCGGTCCGGTCTGCTGGCTCTTGGGAAGCTTCAAAACCCCTTGGGTTTCCAACCGTTCCAAAAGCTCCAGGCACTCGGCGCCCTTGAGCTTGCCATTGGCTCGCCTCCACTTTAGCAGTTCGCAGACAGTGTACGACAGCTCCGTTCGGCTGATCCCAGCACACGTCTCGACCACTTCCCGAATCAAGGAAAGCTCTTCGCGCGTGAACACCCGGCCACAGAATCGCTGATTGCCTCTTGCGGTGATCATGACACTCCCCCTTGGCCATTTTCCCATAGCAAAGAAATGGAGTCCCGTCCAGCAAAATCTGTCGGGTCTCCCTGTCCCAGTATTCGGAAAGATGCGAATAGATCTCCGTGATCTCCAGGCCCAGCGGCGAGTCCACGAACACCGGCGCCTTGTCCAGACCCCCATCAAACAGGCGGTCCATCTCGTAGATCAGTTCCTGGGTCCGGCCCAGGGCAAAGGCGGGGATAACCTTGGTAGTCCTGAATTCGGCACGATTTTAAAGTTGATCAAAGCCCTCGGGTTAAAGCTTCACGCCCAACCCGCATAAGAGAAAAGGGGGCAGCAGTTACGAGGGATGTAACAACGGAATACAGCGGTCAATTTAACATCCGTATTGATCCGCTGTTGCACCGTGCCCTGTGAAATAGACGAAGTCTCAGCGTGGCGGATTTCACTGGGGTGACCTCCGACATCTGACAGGGAATGGAAATCTTTGAAATCGCGCATGGTAAACCGGACCCTCCTTACCGATTATGGCTTTTGAGCCGAAATCGGTAGTAAGTTCAGCGTAGAATCTTTGTCCGCAACTTCTCTGCAACGTGCGAAGAAGTCTGCCCGTGGGGGCCTCTGCCCAAGGGCTGCAAAAACCGGATACAGCTCCTGGGGACGGCAGCACGGCTTTAAAATACAGTCTGTTCCAGCCCGAAGGACAGCCTTTCACCTGCCCGCCATGCGAGTGAGGCGAGTCAGGCGGGTCGACAGGGATTCCTTGCTGCCTTTCCATACACGGCATCCCGAGCCCGGGGGCGCTCGCCGAACGATCAGAACGCATTTTATCGCAGCCCTTGGGCAGAGACCCCCGGCGGGCAGAACGCTGTTTGGTTGCGGCCGTCAGGCCTCCTTGGGAGCTTATTGAATCTTAAAGAACGTTCGCTGCATACACATCCAGCCACGAATGGAAAGCATAAAATCATAGACGTCCCCACTTTAGTGCTAGCTGTGGCCTGTTAACTACAATAGAATACATGAAACTCTTGATGGATGCCGATTGCCTGATTAAGCTGACAAAAGCCGGCCTCAAGGAGCTTATCGCCGAGGACGCAGTCATCTCTATCCCTGAAACCGTCAGACGCGGCTCCTTCGGCGCCTGCTGGCGCCGGATTCAAGATTCCAGGTTCAAAATTCAAAATTGCCGCTGACAAGGAAACGCCGGGTTTACACCAGCGAGCGGGCGGCGCTTTCAATCTCCTCAATTCGATTGGATCCCGGTCTGATATAATGACGACTTACCGATTTTACGTCAAACGCGAAACCGGTAAAGGAGAATGCTGGAATAATGGGGGCTCGGGGGTGATTTACCGAAAACACGTTTGACGTGAAATCGGTAAGGTTCATGTTTTAATATTTTGGTCTGGCGTATCGGGGTTTTCAGCTATTGACCGGAGTTTTTGGCTGAAGAGGCAAAAGGCGATGAAGCAGGCGGCCAGGAAGAACAGGGCCGGCACGGAGGACAGATGACTGAAGACAGGCGGCAAACCCAAGAACCCAAGAACCGCTGTTCCAGAAAAAAAGCTCACTCTCATTATTGTCAATCCCGACCAACTCCGCGACCCGATATTCCTCCAGAAGCTGCCGCGTCAGCTCGCTCCCCACGGTCCCGCAGCACCCCGTCACCAGCACGCGCTTATCTTTGAAAAATTCATTCATTTTTCTTGTAATCCCCGCTTAATGAGTAAAACAGCGAAATCCCTGGGTCAGACCAAAAACTTGGCAACGTTCGCGCAATTGGTGGCGAAAAACGAAGCCCCCGCCACCTTGACAAGGTATGATAAGTTATGATAAGGTTTCCCATATGGAAATCTCTCAGATGCCGCCGTTTAAGAACTATGTAAAGAAGCTTCCGCGCCATCTGCAACAGGTTGTTCTGGATGCGGTGGAGGATGTGGTTGAGAATACGGAAATCGGAGAACCTAAAAAGGGCGACTTGGGAGGATTCTACGTATATAAATTCCGCATGGGTCGGCAATTAATCCTGATGGGTTACAGAGTTGAAAATGATTGTCTTGTTCTGTACCAGGCAGGCCCTCATGAGAATTTTTATAGAAATCTCAAAAAATATCTAAAAAAAACAGGGAGGTAACCATGCAGACGGCAGAAAACGTCATTCATTCAATCCACCAGCTTCCAGAAGAAGAAAAGGAAAAACTGGCCGTGCACATCATGAAATATGGGATAATGGGGCCGCATCGAGATTTACCTGAAGTGCTGGATCTCAAGCAGTGGCAAGCTGACATCGCCGTGAAACCGTTCAATCTGAAGGAGGCTTCAGAATATCTCGGCATCTCAGAGGTCACCCTGAGGAGGTGGGTCAAAAAGGGTCGTTTGACGGCATGCAAGGCTGGCCGCGCCTATACCTTTGATGTGTTAGATCTCAAGAGATTCAAAAAGGAGCACCTTACCTCACAGGTTAGGGAATCATAGAGATCACCCTCTTTCGTTCTGCTGTCCTCTGCCTTCCCCCTGTCTTTCCTGCCCCCAGACTTCGGGCATCTGACCTCAGTCCCTTCCTTCCCCGCGAGACCATTCGTGATATTCGTCTAATTCGTTGTCAAAACTCTTGCCGGCTGGGCTACCGACCTCTGTCCCTTCCCTCCGGGCTCTCATCCAAAGCATACCTCCCGCCAAGAATCCATTCCCGAATTTCCCTTATTGACACAGCGTTATCTTGGCTGTAAATTAAGCGTGATTTGTTTGATAATCGTGATCGGAGGATAAAGAACCATGAATGATTCCATGGCCACAGAAACCCAAATCAGAAAAGAGATCATGTCGTTGCCGCCAGATAAAAGGGGCCAGTTGCTCCAGTGGCTCATCGATATGGACAAGCGCGATTGGGATCGCGAATTAGAAGAAGACTTTTCCGGCCAAGGTCAGGGAGTCCGTTTGCTGCATCAGGTGAGGGAGGACTTTCGAGCTGGACGATGCATGCGATGGGAATAGTCTCTTAGACCCATCCATCCTTCTGGAAATGCTACAAAAAACTCCCGAAAGAGATCCAGGAACTCGCGGACAAAAAATTCGCCCTCTTCCGGTCGAATCCTTTCCATCCATCCTTGGGCTTTGCCCCTAAGGGCAACGTCTGGACGGTTGATGTGGGTCTCCATTACCGCGCCATTGCGTGGCGTGAAGACGAAAATGTTATCTGGTTTTGGATTGGTACCCACGAGGAATACAACAGTCTCATGAATCGCCTCGCTTAACGGAAGCATAACAGATCGTTCCTAACCAGGCCCATCCGCCAAAGCCATGCCAATCATCCTATTCATCCATGGCGAAGCCATTCATCCCTGACGAAGTCAATCATCCATGCCGAAGGCATTCATCCTATTCATCCAATCCCGAAGGGATTTCATCCTATTCATCCTGCCGCGCGCGTCATCCAATTCATCCCCTGTTCTCCTCGACACCTCGACCTCCGACATTCCGGGTAGAACCGGGAGGTTGCCCTCCCGGAACCCCCACAGACCCGTACGAGCGCGATTAACGCATACGGTTCCTCGGAATTATGGTTTCACTGCGCAAACTTGTGTGCGATTCGCGGTTTCGGTAGTGGGTAATGCTCCAGAAGGCGGTTGAATCTCTCCCATGGCATATCATTGTCACGGGATCGCCTGTTTAGCCACTTGCGCCATGATCGCTTTACCTGCTCATAGAACAGAGCTGTCCCCTCCGAGTTGAATGTAACCCCGTAAAAGCCATAATGCCCAATCAGCTTCCCGCAAAGCGCTTGCCACTGATCCTTTACAGGGTCGTGACGATGCTTCTTGCACCATCCATACACCCTCTGCACGGCAGCTTTCAGCTTCTTTGCCGCAGTCTTGCGCTTCATGACCCACTTGCCCTTTCTCGATTTGCCCCAATAGTGGGTAAATCCAAGGAAGACAAATGTCTCCGGCTTGCGCCCGCCCCCTTTGGGTCGGTGAAAATCCAGCAGCAGGGTCTTTTCTTCATGCAGGGCCAGACCATACTTGCCAAACCTCTTCGGCAGTACCTCCCAGACCCGGCGCGCATCCTGCTCATATAAAGGCGTCAACAACATCACCACCGCCCTTTGAAGTATCTTATCTTCCAGGGTCGGTATCCCTATCGGCCTGACCCGTCCATCCCCTTTGGGAATGTATACCCTCTTTACCGGCGGCGCTACATATCTTCCAGACTTGAATCGCTCCAGCAGACTTCGAAGGTTACCATCCAGGTCCTTCTCATACTCTTCCGCCGTCACGTCGTCCACTCCCGCCGATCCGTCCTTACGGGTTCTCCGGTACGCCTCGTACATCCATTCCAGATCAATGTAGTAGGCAAGCGAGGTAAAGTCCACATCCGCCATGCGCCTCCCAAGTTCCGCTATCCGTTGCTGTTTCGTGTACACGTTCCCGGATTCCAACGCACCCTCCGTGTTTCCCACCAATAGTTCCATAATCCCGGCACGGCCCTTCCCTACTCCGGCTCCCCGCGGGTTGGGTTCGCCGTCCTCATCAGTACCATGACCGCGCTAAGACTCCCTAATGCCATCCCACCGCACTTCGTTTCCTTCGTTTGGCGGTACCACCGAGCTCACCATTTGTTCGTATCTCCTGCACATCCCCGTGAGCTGGGTCATGTGCAAGCCAGGATGTTTACGGTCCATCCGTTGGCCATCCATATGCCACCTTTCCCCGGCGGAGCACTTCGGGTCTCCCAGGTTCCTGGGGAGTCCTCTCGTACCTTTGCCGTGCTCAAGAGACCCCGGCCGGGCCACCATGTCCACTGCCACTGAGACATGGCGGTGTTGCCCCCGCTGGTCAGACGACGAAGGCCCCAACGATAAGTCAATTTCGAGGCTGATTCACACGGCTTCAGTACCCGCTGTCTACGCTTCCACATTCGGATTTCCCTACAATGGCAAGCCTCGCTTCCGATTGGGTGGCAGCCCTTATCGGATGGGATTTGAAGCCATTAGACTCCTATAGCGAATTTCAAGTGCGGCTCTATCGCCGCCTATCCCAACGCTCCAGGCTTCGCCTGGCGCTACCGACCTCCGACTTCCGTTCCTTTGCGCCTCTGCGGCTCTGTGCGAGACCGAAACAAGTTTACAAGCATGCCTCGTTAAACCTGAAACTGTTTAACCGGGGTTGACTACGTCCCCCATTCCCATCCAATTCCGGAAGAACGTCCCGCAGCCCATAGAAAAATTCTTCTTGCTTGACACATTGTATTCTATAAGTTACAAAAATGGGTATGGTTGAAATTGTCCAAAGTGCCACCTTTTCACAATGGTTGGGGAATCTGAAAAACCGGCAGGCACGCATGCGAATCCATGCAAAACTTGATCGTGTGGTTTTGGGGAACCTGGGTGATGTTCGCCCCATTGGACATGGTCTCTCCGAGTTGCGCATTCATTACGGACCAGGCTATCGGTTGTACTTACTGTATGCAGCCTGAGACGCATACGTTAGTAATGCTCTGTGGGGGCGGCAAATCGTCGCAGACTCGGGATATTGAACAGGCAAGAACGATTGCCAAGGACTGGAAGGGGGTCAAGAATGGCTGAGACGTTTACCCGATACGACACCGCCGAATATTTGAAAACCGACGCCGACATGGCAGCATACCTGGATGCCTGTCTGGAAGAGGCAGGGGACGACCCCGCATTCATCGCCCACGCGCTGGGCGTCATTGCCCGTGCCCGGGGCATGTCGCAACTGGCACGCGACACCGGACTGGCACGGGAAAACCTGTACAAAGCGCTCTCAATGGATGGTAACCCAGAATTCGGGACAATCCTCAAAGTAATTAAGGCCCTCGGCCTGAAGCTTCACGCCCAACAAGCGTAACCTCATCCACCCATCCAAATCATCTTCACCCCGTTGAATTCCTTAGGACAGCGCAGCGTATTCAACCGGGGCAAATCATCCGTGGCTCAGCCACTCATCCCCTTCGCTTCCTTCGTTCTCTTCTGTAAGATTCCCGGAAGTTATTGAATTATTAAAGAGCGTCCCGCTGGCTCACATTTCAATCTCTTCAATTCGGTAGGATCCCGGTCTGATATAATGACGACTTACCGATTTTACGTCAAACGCGAAACCGGTAAATGAAAATGTTGGGATAATGGGAGCTCAGCGGCGATTTACCGAAAATACGTTTGACGTGAAATCGGTAACTGAGGCTCTTGGTTGGGCGAATTCAAAATATTGTAGACTGTTTTTTGAGAAATGGTCAGGCGTTCTGCGATTTCAGCGCGTTTGTATCCTCTGGCAATCAACTGTTCGATGAGGAACTTCATGGCCTTGCGCGATCCTGGTTTACGTTTTCGGTAAAGCCTCACCGTCTCGTCTGCGTGTCTTTCCAGGGCCTCCATGTTCAGAATGTTTTTTCCTTCGATCTTGGCCACTGTCTTGGCTTTTGCCATCCGGCCGAAAATTTTGGGAAACGCTGAAATGAGTTTCTGTTTGAACTGCTCCAGGGCTCCTTCCATGACCTTGCCATAATCAACACGCAGTTCCATCCCTTTTTCCAGTAGCTTCCCGTATCGCTCCCTTGCTTCATGGGGATCTTCGGCAATGATTTTCAAGATGAAACCGGCATCGACAAATGATGCTTTCTCCATGTTGTCGGTAAACAACCGGACCGATGACCATTTGTAGTCCCGGGGATCAGCGACGATTTCGGCTTTGACCGGATTGAGGTGGATATAGACCGAAGCGGCAATCAAATAGGCTTGGTCTAGGCAAACTGCCTGGCGATATGGCCCGCCGAACAAGTGCCCTCTTCGCTCGTACTTTTTGTTGAAGCGCAGCGCGTACCGGGAAAATAGATCCCGCATGGCATCCTGGAGGTTTCCCTCATTGGGCCGAAGCAGCAGATGGGCATGATTGCCCATGAGGCAGAATGAAAAAATATCGTAATCGTGTTTCTGGGCCGATTCTTTCAAAAACCCGAGCATGCACAAAAAATCGTCGTCTTCTATAAAACACGGATCCTTGCCGGCGGCACGCTGAGTTATGTGCGATACAAGCCTGCCCTGGGTCAGCTTATTTCGGGCTCGAAAAAAGCGATTGACTTTATGCGCGGCAACCAAGTCGATCGGGTCCAACAGCGGCTCCTTCGGCGCCTGCTGACGCCGGATTCAAGATTCCAGGTTCAAAGTTCAAAATTGCCGCTGAAAAGGAAACGCCGGGTTTACACCAGCGGGCGGATGGAGCTTTCAATCTCCTCAATTCAAGCGGGTGCCGGAACGACACAATAACAACTTACCGATTTTACGTCAAACGTGAAATCGGTAAAGGAAAATGGTGGAACTGTGGGAGCTCGGGGGTGATTTACCGAAAATACGTTTGACGTGAAATCGGTAAAAGGTCTTTTCAGGTTTGGAGTTCGGTAGGTCGACGGATGTGGCGGCTGAAGAGGCAGAAGGCGGTGAAGCAGGCAGCCAAGAAGATCAGTACAGGCAAAAAACCATATCCTCCAAGAAACAGGGCGCCGAGGCCGATCAAGGTCTGCAAGAAGCCGTAGCCGGCCGTCACTTTCCAGTGAGCGATGGCCATTTCGTTTGCCAGGAGCTGGTAGACGTGCCTTCTGTGGGGCTTGAGGCTGATGCCCTTCTTCAGCCAGCATTTTGCACATGAACGACCCGATGTATCCTGCGCCTCCGGTGACCAAAATATGCATTTAATGGCGTTTCCTTTGGATTAATGTAGAATTAGATGTCGGATGTCCCGTCTTCGCTGCGCTTCGCCGCGGCAAGCGGAGGTCAGATGTCAGAAAGACAGCAAACCGTCAGGGCCGACATCAGACATCTTGTAGTTCCTGACATCCGACATCTGGCCCTTTCTGACATAGGATATTTGACATCGGACATCTATCTTATCCCCGTCTTTCAGCCGGACATATTCGGTTATTGATTTACCCAAAACTTCCCAAGGACCGGATGGGTAAAAAATCGTGGCGGCCGGAGGATTAAATTACCCAAAAGGTGTAGGATTCCGCATTATTTGATCAGAAAAAACCTGATTATATTGATTACCAAGCACAAGGGAATAAGATGTCGTCATCATTGCGCTTCTCCGAAATCCTGACAAACCGCCAGGGACATCTTATTCC
>Ga0209270_1001965_pt1 | contig 24211 bp, 27 predicted proteins | sample MTBAKSrepl1MetaG_FD_187456 | JGI IMG/M metagenome (GOLD analysis project Ga0209270, IMG submission 187456) | Enrichment culture microbial communities from Arthur Kill intertidal strait, New Jersey, USA, that are MTBE-degrading - MTBE-AKS1... | ecosystem: Environmental > Aquatic > Marine >...
AAAAACTGTTTTAATCGAATCTCTCCGGAATCCGGTATGGAGTTTTCCAGTGATCTCGCCTTACGCCACCCCTGACAGGGACCGGAATGCCCCCCATATAATAAGCGACCTCAAAAAGACACTTCAATTATGAGAGCTATGTACTGAAAAACTACTCCGTGAACCGGGAGAATACTTGCCTTAATCCCAGAAACCGTATTTTAATTGTGGAAAACATAAGCATCTCCGCCAGCCTTTCCGGCGGCCCTGCCAAAAGAAGAAAGAAGGAGAAGTAAGAAAGAAGAATCTGGAAAATTCAGTAAAAAGCAGGCTTAGATTATTATTTGCCTTTTCTCTTCTTATTTTTCATGGAAAAGACCGCTCTCCTTCGTCGAGCGGGAAAGAACGACAATATATAGCGAATGACGTTGCGTGGGACAGAAAAATCTATAATTTAGTCCTCATGAGCCAAAAGAGAAGTAACATTACTTTTTATAAGTTAGTCTGCTTGAGCGAGCAAAACCAGCTAAAATACAGAAATAAATGCTCTTTCTCTTTCTGGAAACAGGTCCCGTTATAATCTCGCAACCTTTGGGCTTTGCTCAAAAACTGGACACTGCAGACATAATCGCCTGATGAAGTTCTTTTGGATTCTTAGAGCTGATCACTACTCTTTTCCCGGTGATGAGTTTCAGGGTTACAACGAAGTTTGCTCTCTTGGAAAGAGGCGAATCTTTGTAATCCTTTCCGGTAAATGGGTCATATGCCTGAATCCTGCAATCTTCAACCACATAAATGGGGATTTTCTTAAATGAGGGGTTCAGAGGTATTAAACGGATATAGATCCCGTCTTTTCTGACCTCTGTGATATGTTTTGTACAGTAGAACAGAAGAGGGAAAAACACCCCGAAGACAAACCAGAGCGCAAATAAGTAGATGTCAGGAATATTCTGGACCCCGGCTGGTTTCCCGAAGACCAGGCTGTAGACCTCGACGTACCAGAGCAGAAGGGCAGGATAGAGGACAGAAACCAGAAAAACGTTATTGTGCAGATCCTGTACTTCTCGAAAAATTAAACCTGTTTCCGGATGCTCCATAGCAACCCTCCTTATAGTGACCTGATCAGACACATGCCCTGATCAACATATTCCTGCATTACTTCTCAGACAGGTGCCCTTATTATACTAAACAGGCAACTTACACATACCAGGCAACTTTAAAGTAAACACATATCATGCCTGGTTAAAGCCGTGACTTTTAAGGAAACCTATTAGATAAGCAAGTGCCTGAAACTGGAAACGTTTTTGACTGGAAAGGTCTTTGATTGATATCTTTCTATTTTTCTCTATCAAAGCGGGGTAAATAAACCTTCCGAAAAAAAATAGGAATTCTATATCATTTTTTATTTAAAAATCCAGGAAATTATAAAAAATTAACTGCAGTAATAAACTACTTAAAGAAAATATACAAAAAGATCCCAAAGCCAAAAACAGTATAGAAAAATTTATAAATAAAAGATTAACCGGGTTTTTTAGAGACTTGCAGGATTTTTAAAATTCAAAAACTTCGATAAACTAAAATGTACAAAATGAGACGGTTTGAATTAGAGAAAGCTTGGAATTAAAGCCAAAATATCAAAACTAAATAAACTGGAAAACTTATCCAGACGTCTGTTTTTTTATTGCCCTGCTGACTGCTTCGGAAAGTTTTTCCGGGATCTGGGAGCCAATCATCAGTTTTTTTACTTTGCTCCCTTCCCCAAATTCGAAAAATACGCCCCTGTTGCCCTTTGCACTGTATGCAGTCCCTTTTAACCCGTAACGTATGCCCCAACCTCCGTAATCCCTGATCGGGCTGTAGGTCATAACTTCATAACTCCGGATAGCTACTAAAGGAAAAAATCTGAAAGAAAAATGCAGCGGGAAAAAACGGACATAGAGGCCGTCTTTCCTGACTTCGGTGATCATTTTAAGGGAATAGAAAAAAAGAGGGAAAAGAACCCCGAAAACCAGCAGTAAGCCAAGCATCATCCAGTCAGGAGCAGGATTGTTCCCGAAAGGTCTCCCGAGAAAGAGCTGCTGATAAGCCCCATACCAGGAAAAAACTACCGGTATCCCAACAACAAGCCTTACCCACACCTGGTCCATCTTCTGGACTTCTCTAAAGAGAACTGGATTATGTATCCTGCTCATTCCTTCCGTTGCGCAGTACATTTTTCCGGTCTCCGAATGTTTGTTTAACATTTTATTATCATTTTATATAAATTGAGAGGATTTTTTCGAGAACGTTACAAAAAATTTGTTAAAAGTTATGTAAACGTTTTTCGGAGAATATATATGGCATAATCCAGCAAGAACTGGACTATCCAGTAAGAATGAAATATCCGGTAAGGGTAAACTATCCTGTAAGAATGATCTGGAATAAGTGAATGACAAGGACTAAAAAAGAATTTTTTTCAAAAAAAGATTTAAAAAATGGAGAAATATGGCTTCTTAAAACCCGAGTTTCTCCATTTCCTTCAGTACAGCTGCACTGAAATCCGTGAAATTCTGAATCCCGCCGGTCCAGGCAGCAATCATCATAGCGTCTGAAATTTCAGTTCTTGTGGCTTCGAATTTCTTAAGCCTTTCAAGGATTTTGACTGCGCTTTCTATGTTGTTATTGGAACAGGCAATAGCAAAGACCATGAGGTGCTTCTGCTTCATGGAAAGCCCGCCTTCCCTCTCAGTCCAGATAGCCTGATAAAAGGCGGCAAGCCCTTCGCCAAAATCCTCATTTATCTTTTCAGCGTAAACAACAGACCTGGGCGCAAAGCCCTTTACTTCCTTAATTTCCTGGATATTCTTCCCCATAATAATCGATAGGTGATAGGCAAGGATCAGATATAACAGTATCTCTTAGCAGCATTTTGATCAGCCCCTCTCGAGAAAAAAATCACCGCTTAAATCACTAAATCGGTTCTTCTGAGAAAAGTAAAAGCAATGTTACTCGTTCATAAATTAATCCGCTTGAGCGAGCGAAGCGAGTGAAACGGACAGCGGGCTCCCGAATCGCAATTCGGGCAGTAAAGGTTTAGACCCATTAAACCCATATTGCCGGGTAGACACGATTAAGAGGTAAAAAATGCTGTACCGCAAATTAGGAAAAACGGGTGAAAAAGTATCTATTCTCGGCTACGGCTGCATGAGGCTTCCTGTTCTCGAAGGGGCGCCTGAAAAAATAGATGAAAAGAAAGCGACCGAACTCCTCCGCTGCGCCATCGACCACGGCGTAAATTACGTTGACGCTGCCTATTCCTACAACGGCGGGATGGGCGAAGTTTTCCTGGGAAAAGCCCTTGCCGACGGGTATCGGGAAAAAGTCCTCCTTGCAACCAAACTCTCCTGCAAACGCGTAAACTGCAAGGAAGATATGGACCGCTTCTTAAACGAGCAGCTTGAAAAGCTGCAGACGGACTGCATTGACTTCTACCTCCTGCATGCCGTAAAGAAAAGCTACTGGGAGAAAATGAAGAGATTTGGGGTTATAGAGTTCCTGGAAAGAGCACGTGCCGCCGGGAAGATCAAATACACCGGTTTTTCCTTCCATGACGAACATGAAGTTTTCAAGGAAGTCGTGGACGCCTACCCCTGGGACCTCTGCCAGATCCAGTTCAATTACCTGGACGAGGACTTCCAGGCCGGGATCGAGGGCCTGAAATATGCGGCTGAAAAGGGGCTTGCCGTTGTTATTATGGAGCCCCTGCGCGGCGGGAACCTGGCCTCAAAAGTCCCGGAAGAAGCCCGGAAGGTCTGGGCCCGTGCCAGAATCAAAAGAACCCCGGCAGAATGGGCTTTCCGCTACCTCTGGAACTATCCCGAAATCAGTGTTGTCCTGAGCGGGATGTCGGAGCCGGAGCACCTGAAAGAAAACCTGAGAATTGCGGAAGAAGGGCATCCCAACTCCCTTTCAGCCGAAGAAAAAAGCCTGATCAGAGAAGTTAAGGATATCTACAAAGCCCGGACAAAGGTCAACTGCACAGGCTGCAAGTACTGCATGCCCTGCCCCTCGGGAGTGAATATCCCGCGAAACCTCAGTTACCTGAATGACGTTTTTATGCTTGACGACGTAGAAAATGCCAGATTTCAGTATGGAGTCCTTCTGTCTCCGGAGGAAAAGGCCGGGAACTGCATTGAGTGCGGGGAGTGTGAGGAGGTCTGCCCGCAGAATATTAAGATTAGAGAGATGTTAAAGGAAGTTAAGGAATTCATGGGGGAGTGAATTTTGTCTCGTGACTTTATAAAATATGATTACCAGGCTCTGTAGAAATCCTCTGGAATAAAAAATCTTCATCAACTTGAACCGGGGGTCCGATATGCTTTTTACAGATCTATTTTCGGCCTCTTGAACCTGATTTAAATAGTTTTCTGCAAAGCCGATTATTGATACATCCAATAACTTCTCCTATTAAGTAACAACGGAACTTTTATTTTTTCAACGGAGCTGCTATCAATATAAACTGTTTCTATTGATAACTTGCTACCCAGGTAAGCGAAAGCCTGCAAGGTTTCCATTAATCCTTATTTCAAAGGTGAATTATGAAACAACCTGTTCATATTCCCCCAATTTTATACTTGCCTTTAGACCTTCATAGATACCAAGCAGTGCAAGTATATGAAAACAAAAACTAAGATAGTTATTGAAGGATAACAATAATACAGCATCCAATCCGTAGAGAATCATTCCTACAACAAAGCTCCAATTATTTCTATTTTTAGCCAAAGTTCCAAATGTAATCAAAACAGTTGCCACTATCATATCAAATACAAGTGCAGTCCTTGATCCAATGACTACATCTATAATCTGAGTTATCCCCAAACCTACAACAAAATACCAATCATTGCCCGATAGCATAATAATGGAATTTAATAAAGACAATCCCGCAATCCAATAAAACCAACTGGCACCAGAGTTGAGACGACTTTCAAGTTCCAATCTTTCTTTTATCTTAATATCTTCTATTTTCCGCCCCCCCATTCAAAATTAACAAGTATGTTTGATAGTATTTTGCCATACTTATTTTCACATATTCAAATAAACCAACTATAATAACATTGTAAAAAGATATATTATAATAGGTTGTTTATTTTAGTCATGTCGGACTTTTTTAAGCCCTAAAAGATGTTTATGTTATAACCATTGAAATATATTCTATTCAGTTGCCAGCCGCAAAGTCAGCCTTCTTTCCCTAAAATAAATGAATAAGCAGAAAAGTAGAAATCTGAAAAGTCCAGCTGCATTTTTAGAGATAATTTCCCAAACGATAAAACTCAAATTCGGCGTGATTTTGAAATTTTCACAAAGCCAGACTTTTAATAAGTTACTAGCTGCTTAATGTGCAGGAAAACTTGATTCCTACCCTTTTTCCTTTCACACAGCTTTTGAACCTATTTTATCAAACTGTTCCGGCTTTACTGGTGCTCGGACAAAACTGATCAAATTCGAAATAACCGATTTAAATTTTTCTGATGTTTTTATTTGTAAAGGAGCACAGTTATTAGAATTCTGGCTTCCAGGAGTTATTTTTATAGTACAGAAAAGCTCCTCGCCCCATTTAAGGGCTCCAGGCTCAAAAGAACTGAGCCTCCAGTTCATCAGTACGCCGTCTTTCCCACACAGCACTATTGAAGAAAGGTTCTCGGTAAGCAGGACTTCCACAGGCATTTTACTTTCTGGATACTGTGCAAAGTTGATCGTACACCCGTTTCCTTCATGCGAAACCTCTGAGTTCAATGGATTCATAGGAAGTTGCCATTTTACTATCAAGGCTTAAAGCATTAAGCCCACACGAGGTCTCTTTCAGGGAACGCATGAAATCAGCCCTGATTTTTGCGATCATTTCCTCGGGCCGGGTGCAGCAAAACAGAATCGGATCACCTTCAAGGATCTGGACATAGCCTTTCTTTTCCATGCCTCTGAGGATGCCGTAAACCTTAGCCCTTGGAACCCTGGCAGCTCCGGAAATTTCACTGGCTCTCGCCTGGCCCAGGCAGACGAGAGCAGCATAAATCTTTGCTTCATTTTCGGTGAAACCAAGCTTCTGGAGATTTTTGATTAGCTTTGACCTCATAGTTGTTTCTCCTGAAGGGATGTTTAGTATATTTTCCAGGCATCTCTTGCAGGCTCCTGCATCCTGTTCATCTGCGACTTCAAGCATTTAGCACGTTATTTTTCTCTCATTTTACTCAAACTGCTGCTATGGCAGCTGTTGCTGTCGCCGCTCTTCTCTTTTCCCGGCGTGTATCCATCATCACGATAAGGGGCGGGAAGACCACGAAGGTGACGAAGATTGCCAGGCAAACGTCAATGACTGTCACAAGCCCGAAATTGCTCAAAATGGGGAAGGGGGAAAAAATCAGGGCTGAAAACCCGAAGACCGTTGTAGCTCCCGAAGCTATCAGGGCTGAGCCTGTGGTGGTCACTGCCTGGTTGATTGCGCTCACCGGGTCCAGGCCGTTATCTTTTTCCTCAAAGTAGCGTTCCATCATCAGGATGGAATACTCGGACCCCACACCCAGGATCAAAGCCCCGAGTACAGCGGTCATGGGTGTATAGGCAATACCCAGCCCTGACATAACAAGGCCCGACCAGCCGATAACGATAAACATGGGGATTATCGGGGAGAGAGCTTTCATGAGGTCCCTGTAAACCACGATCAAACCTATCAGCACAAGCCCTACACCGAGCATGGTCATAAGGACTCTCCCGCTTGTAAGGGCGTTGATTATATCAATCATCGCCACATTTTTGCCAGTAATAATGCTAGTAGTATCAGGAGGCGGCTGCATCCACTGAATATCTTCCTGGACAATATCCCGCAGTTCTTTAATGCCTGTTATCTCAATATTATCCATGGCCCGCCCGATATCAAGGTCAATTGTAAGCAACTGGTTCCCCAGTATGTATTCCTGTTTCTGGCTTTCCGGAATTGCATCATATATTGCCTGTATTTCCTCAGAGGTCCCGGGGATCGTCCCGCCGTTTTGCCCCTTTACAAGGTCTACAATACTCGTAGCCTCGTATATGTGGTCCCGGTTTGTAACTTCATGCTGGCTGAACTCATCCATCCACCTCAGAACTTCCGGGTCGCTGTTATCCTTAACTTTAAGTATAATGTTGAGATGATCTCCGGTTCCTGAAAGCAGACCCTGCATCAGCTTATAATTTATAAGGGAAGGCATATCCTGCGGGATAAAGGAATTTGTGTCGGTCTGGATAGGAACAGACTGGTCTGCATAAAGCCCCGCAAAACATGTGAGCAGGGAGATTGCAAGGATTATCTTTGAATGTTTGATGGTAAAGTCAGCGACCGTTATCAGGACTCTTTCAAGAGCTTTGGCTTTCTGAACTTTTGCAGATGGAGTACTTGAAGGAAGAATTTCGGTTTCGACGTCTTCTTTCTTTTTAAACAACTTTAGTTGGTTCGTTCTGGAGATCCAGTCCAAACTGTAAAGAATTACAAGTCCGAAAAAGAGGGCAGAGAGGTAACACATGATAACCCCTATCAGGAGCAACTTCCCAAAATCCTGGATCATGGGGACGGTGGAGGTAAAAAGAGGGATAAAACCAAGAGCAGTCATTCCAAGCGCGATCAGGACAGCGGGGCCCGTGTGTTTTACGGTGAGGACGAGGGCTCTTCCTGAACTGTTTCCACCCCGGATTTCCTCTTCTATCCTGTTGTGGAACTGGATAGCATAGTCAATCCCCAGCCCTATCAGGATAGGAAAAGCTGCCATGGAGACCATTGTCATGGGCACTCCGACATACCCCATAAACCCGAAAGTAAAAAGGACTCCCAGCAGCACAATCGGCAGAGGCAAAAGTCCCCACCTTACATGCCTGAAGACCAGGAGAAGCACGAAAACCATCAGGAGAGAGGCTATTCCGAGCAGGAGACCCATGCTCTGGCTCACCTCTCTGTCGATGTCAATCCGCAGGGCGGGGGAACCGGTAACTATGAGGCTGTACCCTGGAGGGAAAGCAGCTTCTTTGAGGGAGGTGTCCAGGGCATCAAGGATATCTTCCTTCTGCTGATCAGTTGCACTGCCTGCTATCTTTATTACTATCATCATATGAGTTTCGTCAGGGATGAGGGATTCGAACAGGGCTGGCTTGCTATTAAGCAGCTCCCGGACCTCCCGGTCCGAATCTGGGACTTTCGACCTTCCGGAGATTTTGTAATTGATTTGCTTTATCAGGGTAGCAGGGCTTGTAACCGACAAAACTCCCGGGACGACCAGCATCTGCTGCTCCAGCCTGTCCGCGGCTTTCATAACGGCTTCAGATGCAACCTCGTTTCCCTGGACCATCACTACAATGCTGTCGGTCTCAAAGTTCTTTTTGAAAAGGTGGTCATAATCTTTATACAGTTGCGTACCTTTAGAAACAAAAGTTTCCGTCCCGGAAGCCATCTCTATCAGCTGTGCCCCCTGAACGGAAATAAGGATAAAAAGGAACATCATGGCTATTATAGCCGGGCGGTTGCTCTCGATAAAAACCCCTAATTTTTCGAATGTGTTTTTTATGGCGGTACCCCCTACAGACTGCATTTACTCTTTTTTTGGAATATTCTTCATTTTTGACAGATTTTGCCTGGATTCTCAGATCTGACTGAAATTCTCAAAGTTTTAGGAATTAAGGTTCTGAATTAAGGTTTCATTATGGAAGGCCGTCAGCAGGTTTTCAGGAAAAAATCCATAGCCACGGCTGGTCAAAACAAATTTCCCAATGAAAATTATTATAATAATTTTCCCGGTATCTTGCTTCCTACTCAGGAAATTAGACCTGGATCTGCTTTATGTGCTCTAAAATCAGGTCAGCTATTTTTCACAGAACCCCTGTAAAAGTGCTTGTAGGCCACGGCTCAAAGGAAAGGGGCATCAGAATCTCAGGGGTGTAGAGATTCAGCCGGAACCGAATGTCTGGATCAACTTTCCGCCGGCTCTTTCGGGTTTGCAGTACTTATTTAATGTATTTTTAATGTATTTTTAATGTATTTTTAATGTATCCTTATGCTTTTTGATGCCCGGTTCTGAAGAACCCACTGTTCCTGCAAGCACTTCTTCTACATTTCTGCGGGTTCTCTGTTCTATGGACCCTCTGTTAAACATCCCTCCCATTTTTTTCAGGAACTTTTCTTCAGGGATCATTCCTCTCCATCCAGTCTGGAATCGATTTTCTTCATGATCCGTACCTCCGTTTTCAGGCAGGCTTCATACTCCCTGAAATCCTGCTCGTCAAGATAAACCATGATAGAAGCGTGAACTTCTTCCATTATTCCAAGAAGAACTTCATAGTATCTTTCCCCTTTTTCAGTTAATGATACCAGGACTTTTCTTCGGTCCTCCGGGTCAGTTCTTCTCCTGACGATTCCCTTTTTTTCCAGGGAATCTATCATTCTTGAGAGGCTGCTCCTATCCAGGTTCATGCACAGGCCGAGGTATGAAGGAATGATTTCCCCCACCGTGCCGATTATCAAAATAACCGTAGGCTGTTGTTTGCCGAGCTTTTCGAGTTCTTCAAATCTGGCTCTGGATATTTTTTGAGAGACTTCTCTTTCAAACAATTTATTGAACAGTATTGTCCTTTCCAGCATAAGTAGCCGGAGTTCTCTTATTCTGTTGTTATCTAACATGCTTCCTCCAGGACGCTACACGTGTAACTGCGGGTGCAGATTAGGGGATGCCATAGCCAGATTACATCGTCGGTCTGTAAGCGCCTGAGGATTTACTTTAATTTCATACGATGAAAACTTACTGTTTGACAACCACAACTGGTGCAATTATCAATAATTGATATTTACACCAAATTGATTGTATGATATTTAACTTTATCGAATATATATAAAAATAAGATAAAACCGTAGTTAGCCCCCTGCTTAATCGGACGATATGCAGGATCATCAAAACCTGGAAGCATTTTGTTACCTCTTTTACTTCTTGCAGGGCTGGAAGCTGTCTCACCTGCCACGAAAGAAAGAATAACAGGTGGATTCATGATGCTATTAAAAAAAATCGAGTACCATAAAGAAATGCCCCCTGATTCGAGAGATAATATTCCCTGACCCCAAAACTCATAAAAACCCATGCATTAATATAAAACGCCCTCTTCAGCTTGTCTGGCGGCCCTGCAAAAAAAGAAAGAAAAATAGATTTGAAAGAAAAATAAGACCGAAATTTTGCCTCTTCGATCTGTTTGGTTCTCGCTCTTACTCATAAGCGCCCGCAGTAGTTTTTAATTTCTCTTCGTCTCTTTTTTGTCTTTTGGGAAAGCCCTCTCTCCTGCGTTGAGGGGGACAAAAACGGTTTGGGATAGCGAATATGGTTTTACTGGTCAAGTAGATCTATTATTAGTCCGCTTGAGCAAAGCGAAACGGACCGCGTACTGTTGCGATTACATCGCAACTGCAAGAAAAATCATAGATTTTTCTGTCCCGAGGCGCAATTCGGGCGAGGCGCAATTCGGGTGGCGCAACTGGGGATATCACTAATTTAGAGGTGAATGATCCTGCTTTTTCAAGAAGCTTAAATCTCAACCTCCTGTCCGTCAATCAATAAGCTCTTAATCACGGCATTTCCATATTTGTCAACAACAACCTTTACATCGACTCCTTCTTCCCCGGTCCACTGTTGACTTTCTATCTCTCTCCCCCTGCCTTCGGGGACAAAATAGCTCTCAATACCGTACTCGACTCTGAGTTCTTTAATGTGGGGATCCTCAGTTATAATACCGGCTTCGTCTTCTTCCCAGTTGTATATCAGCTCTTTTACTGTACCTTTAAGATAAAGTTCATCATCTGGCGGATTCCTGTAAACCTTTTTGGGTACCCCGTACCCGTCTTCCAGTGCCAGTGCCAGGTATATCCGGTCATTATAGTTGAAATAAGGATCTTCAGCTGGAACCTCATCAAGGTCAAGGGTACTGATCTCGTAATTAAGGGTCACGTAGTCTCCCCTGAAAAGGTCTCTCGGGTCTACAGGCTCGGTTTTAAGCAGAATTTCCGTCCCGGTTCTCAGGGTGTATTCTTTGTAGAGGATGAACCCCGAAAAGATCAGAAGCCAGAAAACTATCGTGAGATAAAAGATCTGCTTCTGCTTCATTTCCTGACCCTCCCTGCTCCTGAAAGAGCCGCAGCTTCAAAGCCCTTAAATCTCAAATAGCTGCATTTCATCGTTCCTTTCATATTTCCCTTCATTGTTCCCCTCCTGAAAACTGGACTTTAAATTCCCTTCTTTTTCTTTCCAGTACCACACTTATGACCAGCAGGACAAGCCCTCCAAGCATGAAAAAGAGTGACCTTGGAAGCAGTTCCCAGAAGAAGTCGAAATATCTCGCAAAAATAAGGAGGACAAACCAGAACATAGTGGTATTGATGATCCCTATATTTTCGGTGCTGTACCCGGCATACAGCAGCATGGTCAAAAGCCCGAGGAAGATGATGTTGAAAAGGATCATGTAAGTTTTTTCCGATGCAGGGCTGTATATGGCTGTGAGCGTGATTACTGCCATTAAAAAAGCAACTACGGATATGCTCGCATCTGCCTGAAAACCTTTGAGCCTTTCCCGGAGTGGTTTTGGGAGCAGGACTGCCAGGAAAAGAATTCCAAGGATTGCGTAAATTACAGGAACGATTTTGTCAACCCGGTATTCCCCAAGCTCGAAAGTGTGTACGAATAAGGCAAAGAGTGCAGCCTGCAGCCCCATAAACTTAAACGGAGGTTCGGCATGTTTTACTTTTTCTGCCAGCCCGTGCAAAACCCCCAGGAAATAGATAGAAATGCCTGATATGAGGTAGAGGTCCCAGATGCTGATCAATTTATCAAGGTCTGGCCTTTCCCAGTACAGAAGGCTGATCCAGAGATAAAAGAGCAGGGAACAGAGCCCGGCAATTGGAGCAGACCTGTAGCCGTAGATCAGGGGAAAAACTCCAAGGATCCAGATAAGGACAAGGGTACTGTTGTTGGCGTTGATGTTGTAGATCTGGGCAATTAAAAAGAAGCTGGCTCCGAAGAGCAGGGCTGAGAGTAAAATAAGGGCAGAACCCAGCCGGGGATATTTCTGCTGCTCGTATTTTAAACGATAACCCGCATAATGTATGCCCACCGTACTTCCAACAAGCAGCAAAACCTTAACCGTATTCCCGATTTTTTCCCAGTTGGAAGCCACAAACAGGATGGCACCAATCCCGATTAAAATAGCTCCAATAGTCGAAAAGGCAACGATTTGTTTTTTTGACCTGCGTTCCCTTTTATACTCCGCGAGGTCTTCCCTCATCTTTTCTGCCTGAGCGTGATCAATGGTGCCTTCATCCAGCCATTTCAGGATAAGGTCTTCATCGAACATATGTAAATTATATCAACAGGTTCTATATACCTTTTTTCAGGCACATGAACCCGAAATTTCTGCTTACTCCATGCCTTTACTTCATGTCCGTACACTAAAACGTGCCGAATAGTAACTCTTATATGTATCTGAAACCTTGAGTGCATCATAATAGTTACACCTGAAACTAAACTTTAAAATAACATTCATCTAAAACAAGCCTCTCAGCGTCGAAAAAATCGAGGATACAATTATGGAAGACCCACGAGAAATCTGCGGCCCGATCGCCCACATCTACCGGAGCCACCTGGCATACATGGCAAAGGAACTCGAAGCTTACCGGATCGGAAGCGGACAATTTGATTTTTTAATGGTTTTATACCAGAGGGACGGCATCTCCCAGGAAACCCTTGCAAGGATCCTGAAAGTCAGCAAAGCAACAAGCACAAGGGCAATCCAGAGCCTGGAAAAGGAGGGGTATGTGTACAGGCAGAGGGACAAAGACGACCTTCGGGCTTACAAAGTTTACCTGACTGAAAAAGGAAAGGAAATAAGAAGAGTGGTCCTTGAAAAGCTGATTTCTTTTGTGGATACCCTCCTTTCGGATTTCACACCTGAAGAAAAAGAAACTTTCAGGCGGCTGGTTAAGAAGGCTGCACTTAAACTCTTTGAACCCGGGTTCGAGCCTCCGGAAAGGCCGGAAGCCGCGAAATAAAAACGAAACGGAAGAGTCCGGCATGGAAGAAAAAAGTGAATTTCTGGGAAAAGAGAACGTAAAGAATCTCCTGTTTAAACTTTCAACCCCGGTAATCATAGGGATGATAGTGCAGGCTCTCTATAATGTTGTGGACACCCTTTTTGTGGGGAGGGCATATGGGTCGGAAAGCGTCCAGGCCATAGGAGGGCTTTCGATAGCTTTTCCAATCCAGATGATAATCATGGCTTTTGGAATTGTCCTCGGGACAGGGGGTTCCTCCATTATCTCCCGCGCCCTCGGGGCAAGAGAAACCGAAAAAGCCGAGCGAACTCTAGGAAATGTTTTTTCCCTGAGCCTGGTCCTCAGTATACTTATTGCAATCCCCTTCTTCCTTTACCTGGATCTGATTCTGGAAATCTTCGGGGCCACGCCCGGAATCCTGCCCTATGCGAGGGAATACCTCGAATACATAATTGCAGGAGGGGTTTTCTTTGTCTTCGGAGTCGCGGTCCAGCACATCGTAAGAGCCGAAGGAAATGCCCGCCTTGCAATGAACGCAATGCTGATAGGAGCGGGTATGAATATTCTCCTTGACCCGCTTTTTATCTTCGGCTTCGGAATGGGCGTTAAGGGAGCAGCAATTGCAACCGTTATCTCCCAGGCTGTGAGTTCTGGATGGCTGCTGCATTACTGCCTTAAAGGAAAGGGAGCCGTGCACTTTAAATCCGGAAACCTCAAACCGGACACGGGCATTATAGCAGAAATAGGGGCGATAGGTCTCGGATCTTTTGTAATGCAGGCTTCGATGAGCCTTATGATGATCTTTGTGTACAATGCCCTTGCAAGCCATGGAGGAGATGTTGCAATTGCTGTTTTTGGCATTGTAATAAAGATCAATTCCTTCATCTTCCTGCCTCTCCTGGGCATGTCCTTCGGGCTGCAGCCGATTGTCGGGTTCAATTACGGAGCAAAAAAGTTCGAAAGGATAGTAGAAGCCGTAAAACTGGCCCTTATTGCGACAACTTCCTTCGGGCTCCTTGGCCTGCTTACCATTTATCTCTTCACAGAGCAGCTTCTCGTGCTTTTCAGCGCCGACCCCGAATACCTGGCTGTCGGAAAACACGCTGTAATGATCATGCTGATGGGAATGCCTCTGATAGGCCTGAATGTGGTCACGACGACCCTTTTCCAGGCCCTGGGGCAGGCGAAACCGTCTTTCCTTCTCTCCCTCAGCCGACAACTCCTTTTCCTGATCCCGCTTGTGCTGATTTTGCCGAAGTATTACGGCCTGGACGGGGTATGGGCAGCTTACCCGACCTCGGACCTCCTCTCATTTATGCTCTCGGCATTTCTGCTTTTCAGGGTATACAGGACTTTTAAAAAACATGCAGCCCATTCGGGGATTGGCGCAGGGAAAGAAATGGCGATTTCCAGCGGGTTCGAATAAAGCCTTAAATGATGAAATGAAGACAGGAGCCCGGCTCCTTCTCTTTCCCCTTTTCCTTCTCCGTTTCTCTTCTCCTTTTGGCCTGGTTCGCAGAAACTTATCAGCCGGCTCATAGAAGCTTTTCAGCTTACATACCAATCTTCAGAATCATTGTTTCAAAAGCAGTTTGAACCTCAATCACATACTTTTTCTATCAAGCAAATTGAGGTGACATGAAATGAACTGCGGCGAATTGAAAGAGGGTCAGGTTCTTGTTTGTGAAGGGTGCGGGTTTGAACTTAAGGTGGTAAATGCATGTGGAGAAGCCTGCTGCACTACTGATGCCTGCTGTACAGGCAACATAACGTGCTGCGGGGAGCCAATGAAATTAAAGCAATAAACAAAGCGGCAGAACATATTAAAATAAAAAGGAATTATAAGAGGCAGGGCAAGAAAAAGAAGCATATCTGAGGCTTTCTTTTGAAGCCTGCATTGTTAAAGTGCTTTTCCCCTGCTGTTTCGTTGTTTTTTTCGTTTTTCCAGCAAGCCCTGCATCAGCATAACTGCTGCATATGAGCTGAAAAACCAGACTACAAGGGCGATTCCGAGAGACAGCCCCCATTTCCCGAGGTGCTCCATGCAAAAGGTGGCTGTGAACACGCAGATGGTACAGCCCAGCATCCCTGCACTGGCTCCGAGAGCGATGTCAGCCGCCTGCTCGGAGTTTCCGAAATGCCCTGCCATGACCACAGCTGCAGCCATTACCGCGGGAAAAGCGGCAAAAATCCCTGCAAAGGATTTCGAAGGCACGAGCTGGAGCACAACATAACATGCAGCGACAGCCAGGCCCCCGAACACGAACCTCAGGCCCAGGTCGCGGATATCAACTTTCATGAGCAGCCTCGTGTTTCAGGGCTTGTTTTGATTTCCATTGGTTTAGTCCCCGATTGATTTTTTTCTTTGAAGACATTTATTTTGACTGTTTTTCTCTAAACTGCTTTCCCTTGACTGTTTTTTCCCAGACCGTTTTTTCCCAGACCGTTTTTTCCCAGACCGTTTTTTCTCTAAACTGTTTTTCCAGACTGTTTTCCCTTGACTGTTATTTCCCGAACCATTTCCCCTTTTCAAAACCCGAACCAGGTGAGGTAAATCATTGGCGCAAGCACCACCCAGAGGAGAAGGGCATAAGCAAGACCTCTTTTCCACCCGTACCTGAGAATAAAATAGCTGGCAGCGAGTGCACAGCAGATGTCTGCTGCCATTCCCACCAGTGCTCCTCTCGAAAGCTGCTCGGTCACGGACAGCAGTTCACTGCCTTTATATTCAAGACTCAGGCCCACGACTGCTGCCAGGTACACTGCCGGAAAGGCAGCAAAGATTCCTCCGAGCTTGCCCCCGAAAGTCCTGGCTATCAGGGTGGAAGCTAAAACCGCGCTTCCTCCGAACAGGAAACGGAGGAATAAAGAAAAGGGATCGATGTCAAACATGATGTTTCTGCCCCGGAGAACTGAACGACCTTTGTGGACGCTGTTGGGATACCCACGGATACTGGGAGACCCGTGCAACGAACTTTATTCTTTCCTGCCGTACTTTTCCCTGACCTCAGACTCTTTTAAGACTTTTAACCCCAGTTTCTCCAGAATTTCGGAAATCCGGTTTCTGTCCTCGCTTTTCATGGACTTCCGGTCAAAGTAAGCAAATTCGGCATTTGATTTCTCAACCGCCTGCCGGATAAGAGCCTCGTCTACGAATTCCAGCTGGTATTTGGGGAAATTGTGCCCGAAAGAAATCCCGGTTTCAAGCAAAAGCCCGGTCTGGCGCATGGCATAGTGCCCGCCTCCGAAACCTACTGCTGCAGGCACTTTTTCCAGGGAAACCGCAAGGATGGCTTTTGCAGCAACCTCTCCGGCTTCTGGGTCTACCCACTGGACTTCGGTGCTACCGATCTCGGCATAGATGGACGGGACCGAGAGTTCGGTCGGGCCGTGGTGGGTCACTTCAAGGGTTACATCGTACTTCAGCCCTTTTTCCCCGACAAGCCGTTTCATTTCGCTCAGGATCGATTTCATTGCAGCCGGGGAAGCAACTGCAAGGGATCTGGGCCGGCCTCCGAGCCTGGCCTCTTCCGAGGGGTTTCCGGTACAGTGCACGGTCAGGGAATTGATTTCCTCTTTGCTCCTGTGTTTGGATGCAAAAATAATCAGGGAAGCTGGCAGCCCTGCAGCTTCAAGTTTCTTGTCAAGTTCATCCTGAAAAACATGGATTTCTTCAATATCTACAAGCCTGAATTTTCCATGCGCAGATTCCCGAGCTGCCGAAAACCCGGATTCCGGCGGGAGTTTCAGGTTTTTCCACTCTCTCAGGTTCAAAAGATGAGTTTTGATGTTCTGGCTGGCAAGGTCGGGAGCAGAACAGATGATGGTGATTTTTGAGTTATTCGCATTTTCTGGATTTTTTTCTGGATTTATATCTGTCATTGTCGGATCAGTCCGGTTTTCTTCTGAATTTATCCTGAATCTATTCTGGACTTTCGTTCAGAAACAATTTCGTTCAAAAACAATTGCCATTAGAATTCGTACAGATAGATAAAACCAACCCCAATAGCTGGTCATCTACTGCTTTATTGTGATGTTTTCATGATATGCTCATCAGAACTTGATTTTTCGCATTTCTTTCCTTAAAAATTGGATACGACTTCCAAAACTTAGGTTGTGATGGAGAAAACCATGGCAAGCTAAGGGGTATGTTCGTACTGCAGCAAACGATATATCATGTGGTTGCAGAACTAGTCCCACAAAGCATATGCAAATAGAGCCGATATTGCCGACGGCAATCGTTTGTTTAAATTACAGCCTGAAATCATCATGAATTTTTAAATCTAAAGGGGGAAGAGCCCTGAAAATTGTAGTTGTGGAAAAGGATAACCAGCAAACGAGTTCAATATTTGAACCGGGATTCATTGAAGTATACGAAGAAGACGGTGGGGAATGGAAAGTCCTGAACCGTTTTGAAAATAAAGTTTGCAACGCAAAGGGAATGGCTGCGGTACGCAGGCTGTTGCGGATACCGTAAAGCAGCTTGGTGATGTAAAGGTATCGTGGTCTATTATTGAAACCAGCAACTGGGAGGAGGGCTTTCAAATTTGGCAAAAAGTTGTTTATCAGATTTGATCAATGATTTCCCACACCATCCCCAATAATTCATCTTTTTTTATCTTGTTTATACAGGAATGCGCCAAGGAGACAGATAATACCAGAAGCTATTTCAAAGTCGGGAGTTTTTGTGCTTCCTTTTCCTGAAGTCTCTGAACTTTGCGTCTGCTCAGGCTCCTGTTCAACATTTACTCCTGATGTGATATTGCTACCAGGATTTGAAACAGGAAGTACCGATTCAAGTACTGTTTTTTCTCCTATAAACTGCCCAAAGGCAACAGGACTACCTCCTACATTCACTGTTCCTGTGACATCGTTGGTTGCCGTGTCAATTACAGAGACATTGTTGTCATCCCAGTTAGCCACGTAGACCTTTGTTCCATCCGGGGTGACTGCAATTCCAAAAGGACCGCTTCCAACATTCACTGTGTTTATTATATTATTGGTCGTGGTGTCAATTACAGAGACAGTGTTGTCACCAGAGTTGACCACGTAGACCTTTGTTCCATCCGGGGTGACTGCGACCCCCACCGGCCATTCTCCTACATTCAATGTGCCTGTAACAGTGTTGGTTGTGGTGTCAATTACAGATACGCAACTATTATCGTTGTTCGTCACATATGCCTTTGTTCCATCCGGGGCGATTGCAACTCCATAAGGGGAATTGCCTGCAGGCACCGTATATGTAACGGTGTTACTGACGGTATCGATTACAGAGACAGTTTTGTCATTTCCGTTTGTCACATATACCCTTTTTCCATCAGGAGTAACTGCAACTGCCTGGGGATTGCGTCCAACACTCACAGTGGAGGTAACAGTGTTGGTTGCAGTGTCAATTACAGAGACAGTGTTGCCAATAATGTTAGTCACGTATACCTTTGTTCCATCCGGCGTGACTGCAACTCCCCATGGCTCGATTCCTACATTTACCCTGGCTATAACATTGTTTGTGATTGTTTCAATTACATAGACAGCGTTGTCGTAGTAGCTGGTGACATATGCACATGGGTTCGTGGTCAGAACATTTATTGTATCAAATGTCGAATACTTGCCGTTTTCACTGGTTACGATTAATTTTACTGTATAAGTTCCTGCTTCAGAGTAAGTATGCATCGGATTCTGCTCAACTGAATTGGCTCCGTCTCCAAATTCCCAGTCCCATCCAGTTGCATTTTGTGAGAGGTCTGTAAACTGCACGGAAAGGGGAGGATAACCCCTTGTGACGTTGCTGCTGAAGTTCACCACATTCTCTTTTGAGATGGTACCCACACGGATATAGGACCCGTCCTCCCACACTATTGTGTCTCCATAGATAGCAGGATATCTCTGATCTGAATCATCCATGGTGACCTGAGTTTCTTCAGAGGTGGAAAGATTGTACAGATAGATATCTGCATTTCCATTGCGATAATCATGCCAAACTATCCTGTCCCCGTAGATTGCAGGGCTATATGCTTCTCCGTTGCTGGTGAGCTGAGTGTTTTTGCCAGTGGAAAGATCATATACGTATATATCGGAAACTCCGTTGATCCAGCTCTGCCACACGATTTTGTCACCATAGATAGCTACACGGTAATAATTTGCTTTACCGGTAATGATCCTGGTTGTATTGCTGGTGGAGATATTATACACATAGACATCATTCCTCTGACAGCAGATATCGCCTTCCCGGGTGCTGTCATCGACCTGTTCCCATACTATTTTATCCTCGTAGATAGCAGGTCTTTCTGGCTCTCCATTGTATGTAATTTGAGTTTCTTTATGAGTGGAGATATCATACATGTAGACATTATTACCATTGTTGCGGTGTTCAGCCCACACTATTATGTTTCCGTAGATTGCAGGAGTTGTTGGCCATGATGCTGACCCGCTGGTGGTAATCTGAGTTTTCTCGGAAGTCGAGAGGTTGTACATGTAGATATCGAAGGTATCGTAATAACCGTACTCATCGTAGCTTCCATTGTTAGCATCTATCCAGACTATCCTGTCCCCGTAGATTTTAGGTTCGCGTGGTACTGTTAATGAATTAGCAGGAATCTGGATTTCCCTGTTAGTTGAGAGATCGTAAACACCTAAGTTGGTGAAATCAGTATCACTGCCTTTCTGCCACACTATCCTGTCCCCATATATAGCAGGAAGTTGTGCTGATCCGCTGGTTATGATCGGCGCTTCAGTGATCGTGAGTGAAACTGCCGATGCCGTAAAAGAAATGAGGGTTGAAAATAAAATAAGAGCTGTTAATGCTGAGGCTACTGAATATAATTGTTTGCTGGTTTTCATACCTCCGCCTCTCTATTTTTTGGTTTCTTTATAGAAAAAAATGTGAATAATCTGAACTTACTAACATTATTAAATGTTTTTATTTTTACTACAAAAAATAGAAAAATTGAATCAATAAACGTTTTTATAATCGTGACTTTTCAGAGAAAATTACACACTTCTAAACGGATTTTGCCCCGCACCGCTTGCAGAACTTAGCATCGCTGTCATGCCCCTCGAAACTGCAATTCTGGCAAACCTTTCCGTTAATGTTTTTGCTTGCAAAGGTGATATCGGATGTCACAATCCCTGTCAGGACCGCTATGATGCTGTAACCGATGATTATGGTAACTGATACAAGCGCCTGCCCGAGATTGATCACAGGGACTATGGCCCCGTAGCCTGCAGTTGCAAGGGTTATGATTGCCCAGTGGATGCTTATGGAAGTGCTGGTAAATCCTCTCGCTGCTGCATTCCGCAAAAGGTGCTCCTCGGGTGCTATGCAGGCTGCATAGTTCAGAATGCCATGCATTGGATACCTCAAGAATGACGCAATTTAGGAGTATGTAGGAACAAATCAATTCTATTTTTGCCAATGACTCTTTTGACGAGATTTCTTAAGTCTGCAGAAAGATGATTTGCATTTTTTATAAGTAAATTGTACAGATAAGTATTTATTGTATCATTCGCATGGATTCTAGATTTATTATAACCAGAAAATAAAATTATTTTTTTTCACAAATTTATTTATAAAAAAATGAAACCTGCAATTTTAGATAAAGCAAAGATATTGAGATAAGAGCTTTTCACTTAAGCAAAGATATTGAGATAAGAGCTTTTCACTTTATACCAGGTGCCGGAGAAGAACATGAGAAGTAACACTGGAGTCTCCGGTATTGATATTATTGGGAATATTCCATGGGGAACACATTTTTGCCAATTCTACCAGAAAAAAGAAGATTTGATAGAATAGTTGTTCCTTATGCAAAAGAAGGATCGGAGAACAACAAGTTTTGTGTATGGGTTATATAGAATCTCGAAATGTGAAAGGAGCAAAAGAAGCCCTTAGAAAATCTGTCCCTGATCTTGATATTAATCTGGAGGTTCGGGACATCACCGAAAGCAGGCGAGCGGAGGACGCGATCCGGCGGGGCGTCAAAGAACTGTGTACAGCAAGCCGCTTCCTTATTGCATCAAATCCATGGGGGAATGATAAATGAACGCAGTCGGAGACGTCCAGAAATGGCTGACATTCGGATTGAGCGCAGAGCAGGAGGATCGCTTTCGCAAGACCCATTTTGGTGCGGACATAACCCAGGCCCGGATTTTCATTTTTCTGATCATCCTGCCCCTGGCAGCCCTTGTGGTCAACGACTACAGTTTTTTTGGGTTCTCACCGATATTCTATGTGCTTTTAGCGCTTAGACTTGCTATTGTCGCATACACTATCCTGTTCCTCAAAAGCCTGCCAGGACTTCCGAACTACCACTCTTACGACCGGGCTGAATTCGTTTGGGGTCTCTTTTTGGCACTCACCCACATCACATTGAACGCGACGCGACCTAATGACTTCGTCGCCCATACCGTCGCCATAGTTCTCTCTGTTTTCGTCATGGTTCTTGCCATTCCGAATCGGTTCACCAACCAGCTTATTTTAGCCCTGGTGTACACCATAGGTCAGACGTTGATTATTGTACCCAGTCTGTGGACGGTGCCACAAGCTTCCTTTACGGTACTACTAAATATGTTCATTGCGAGTGCCGTTGCCATTGCGTCCAGCTGGCTGCTTCACTTCTGGCGCAGGCAGGAATTCCTGACTCGCGAGGAAATACAAAAGGCAAGGGTGGAGACTGAGATGCAGCTTATTGAGCGCAAGAAAGCTGAAGAAGCCCTTGCAAAAATCGAAATTGCCCGCCAGAAGGAAATTCATCACCGCATTAAGAATAACCTGCAGGTTATCTCCTCTCTATTGGATCTTGAGGCTGAGAAATTCAATAATAAAGAATGTATAAACAAATTAGAAGTCCTTGAAGCCTTCAGGGAAAGCCAGGACAGAGTAATATCAATTGCCCTGATCCACGAGGAATTACATGAAGGTGAAGGAGCTGATACACTTAACTTTTCATTGTATTTGCAGAGACTCATTAAGAATCTTTTCCAGATTTACAGGCTTGGAAATGCCAATATTAACTTAAACATGGATCTTGGAGAAAATATTTTCTTTGACATGGATACAGCAGTCCCGCTGGGTATAGTTGTTAATGAACTGGTTTCAAATTCTCTCAAGTATGCGTTTCCGGATAGGGAAACTGGAGAAATCCGAATTAAACTCTTCAGCGAAGAGACTGGAAATGAGCCAAATAATAAAGAGGAGCTTACCGGAAAAGGTACCGGGTATACTTTAGTCGTCTCTGATAACGGAGTTGGTATTCCCGAAATCATTGATTTTGAAAATCCGGAAACTCTTGGTCTGCAGCTTGTCAGTATCCTTGTCGATCAGTTAGACGGTGAAATGGATCTTGAAAGAGACAATGGAACAGAATTCACTATCCGGTTCAATATCGAAAAATGAACCATTATGAGCTATTTTCTCACTCCCAAACTTCTCTTTTTTGTAGCCCTTTCAGAGCCTCCCTGCAACCCGCCATTCGCCTGCTCCAAACCCGGCATCCGGCAGAAAATCCAGCCCTGTGCCGGTGGCTCAAGGCTCAATCCCGCGAAAGGTGCTACAACAAGCTACGCAGTCCGGGATACCACCCGCCGGAGAGTCGGGGAGTGTGTAAACATATTCTTTATAAGAGAAACACAAACCCTCCAAATGCTCAAAAAGCTTTCCTGCAGGAGTGTCGTCTTCAAAAATTATTGTATATAGCGTATTTCGCCAATTATCCTCAGGTAGCTTATTTTTGCGGATTATCTTTCACGGAACCAGACATCGTTAACATCCGCCATATAGCAAGGGTTTGATACGCAATCCGGGTTTCTGAAGATAAGATTATTATGCAGCACCTTACAGAAAAGTTAGGTCAACCTTGTTTCAAAAGATAATAAGTATTATTTTAGCGACTGCAAGAATATAGTTAAATAAGTGATATAGTATACCCTGTACTTATATAATATATCAAGCAATTTGGTTTCTGTGATAATTTCAAATTTTGCTTGAAGAGATGTTCTTATGAACAGCAGCACAGCAATGAAAAATCTTGGCGCAGGACTGGCAGTTATTGGCTTCGTCCTGCTTCTGGGATATGGTCTGTATAACTTTTTTATCATGGAATCCAGCCCGGTACTTAAAGTGTCTATCGGGACAATTATAGCAGGTATAGTACTGGTTTTATTGACTCTGATAAAGGAAAAAATAAGTGTTAAGGATAAAGAAACTGAAAGAAGATACTAGGTGAGAACATGATAATCGCAACCACGGATACAATAGCAGGAAAGGAGATTACACAAACCCTTGGAATGGCTCGCGGCAGTACCATTCAGGCCAAACATATCGGTAAGGATATCATGTCAGGCCTGCGCAGCATCGTAGGAGGCGAGCTGACAGAATACTCCGAGATGCTTGAAGAAGCCAGGGAGAAGGCAGTCAACCGTATGGTGGAGGATGCCGAAAAGATGGGAGCCGATGCCGTGGTAAATGTCAGGTTCATGACTTCCATGGTAATGGCAGGGGCAGCCGAGATACTTGCATACGGGACAGCTGTTAAGATAAGGGACAGAGAATAAAAGACAGGGCATGAGGAGGGGTAATTTTTCCTTAGATTCAGAGCCTTAATATCTGTTTTAGCAAGCACCACAGCTGTTTCTCTTTCTCTTTCTCTTTTACTTTCTACTCATCTTTTTAATTTTCAACCCAGCGACTGTTTTTTTAGTCAAAAAACCGTCGGTCCTGGGGGTGCCCCGAAAGAACATCAAATACCATCGCATCAGAAAAATTCCAAAAATCAGGAAGAAAAGCCGGGTTGTTGTAGATTCGTTTTTTACAGGGCCCTGCCGTGGCAAGCATGGACCCTGCATTTTTTGTGGGAATAAGATACCGGTTTGTTTAAGTTACTTTTATAGAGCTCAAGCGACGTGGATATAGCTGTCCACAAGTTTCTTGATTTCTTCGTTCTTACCGTAGAGTCTCTCACTTAGCTGGTAGTCGTCAAGACTTTCAAGGTATTTTACGGTGTCATTGATCATACCTTCAGTGAAGACATCGTACTGGGTGAAGATGTCCTGGTATTTCTTCAGGGCCTGGGCGGACTCGTAGCAAGAAGCGGGGAGGTGTTCAAGCTGAGCAAGTCTGTCTTTGTGTTCGTCCTTGAAGATGTTCACGCTGATATAGAGCTT